>PVBE011843868.1_pt1 | contig 191125 bp, 169 predicted proteins | sample 1631181 | NCBI WGS metagenome assembly PVBE01 (sample SAMN08397723, study PRJNA350692) | Marine metagenome, whole genome shotgun sequencing project. | isolation source: water | place: Pacific Ocean | collected 2012-04 | reverse complement strand
GGCGGTCTATAAACGTCTCAGGTGATATCAGACGGTTTGTTTGCGTCCATTGGAGTAAAACTTAATCAAGGTTCAGCACGACAGTGAAATCACCAATACCCGGTGCATCCGTGAACTTGTCTGGTGCTGGCTTACCCTACTTTTACCTCATCGCAAACCGGTATCATGACGGCTACTTCGTATCCTGAAATGGTTCTCTCAGCAGAAAAATAGCAAAGTTGGAGCATTCGAATAACAAACCAAACGTCGTCCTAATCCTTGTCGATGACATGGGATACTCTGACCTCGGCTGTTACGGCTCGGAGATAAGCACGCCAAACATCGACGCGATGGCAAGGGAGGGCATTCGGTTTAGCCAGATGTATAACATGGCGCGGTGTTGCCCTACAAGGGCTTCGCTGCTGACCGGTTTGTACCCGCACCAAGCTGGTGTGGGGCACATGGTTGGAGATTACGGAGTACCCGAGTACCAGGGATACCTGAACCAGAACTGTGCCACGATCGCAGAAGTGCTAAGAGGAGCCGGCTATCGAACTCAGCTTTCAGGTAAATGGCACGTAGGCGGTGATTACCAGCTGAAGCAACCTGAAACCTGGTCTCCTGGAGATGCCGAGCATCCGATTCCCACGCAGCGCGGGTTCGAGCACTTCTTTGGAACATTGGCGGGGGGGGGTCATTCTTTGCGCCACCGACGTTAATGGACGGTGAAACACCACTAACAGTGGATCATGACGGGTTTTACTACACGGACGAAATCACCAACCATGCCGTTCGCATGATCGAAGAGTCGGCTATGGGCAGTGCTCCGTTCTTTTCATATGTCGCATACACGGCTCCTCACTGGCCACTACATGCGCTTGAAGACGACATCGAAAAATACCGAGGTGTCTACGATGGTGGTTGGGACGAACTACGTCGTTCACGGCACGCCAAACTCAAAGAACTTGGGATTTTAAACAGCTCATGGGAGCTTGCTCCGAGAGACCGAGACTCCATCGCGTGGGAAGACGCGGAACACAAGGAGTGGGAATCGCTGAGGATGGCGGTTTATGCTGCGCAGATCGACAGGGTCGACCAGGGTGTCGGTCGACTACTGGCAGCCCTCGAATCGACAGGTGCCCGCGAAAATACTATCGTGATGTTCCTCTCTGATAACGGAGGCTGTGCCGAATTCCTAGCAGAGGATTCGAACAGGCCGAATCCGGCGCAGTTCGACACCCCGATGTGGAACGGCGGGCACATGAGAATGGGTAATACCCCTGAAATCGATCCCGGTTCGGGTGATACGTTCCAGAGCTATGATTTGCCATGGGCGAACGCTTCGAATACACCTTTCCGGCTCCATAAACGCTGGACGCACGAGGGTGGCATATCGACACCGTTCATAATGAGCTGGCCTTCGAACACGCGTGATCCACGTCTGCTGCACAGGCCCTCTCATATCGTCGATATTGGTGCGACAATCTATGACGCTGCCGGAGCTACGTATCCCGATGAACTTAACGGCAACCGGCTGACCCCGCTTGAGGGAGAAAGTTTCCTCGCTGTATTTGATGGAGACGAATTCACCCGGCAGGCACCGATCTGCTGGGAACATGAGGGCAACAGAGCGGTGCGCATGGGCGATTGGAAGCTGGTCAGCGAAGGCAATACTCGCTGGGAACTCTACAACATGGCCGACGACAGGACGGAGCTGAATGATCTTTCGGAGTTGGAACCGGAGCGCGTCAACGAAATGTCAGAGGTTTACGAAGAATGGGCAGCGCACACAGGGGCGCTGCCGTGGCCGGTGGGTACAGGTAGTATGGCGTCTCCTCGCTCTGGAACGAAGCACATCCATGATGTGGGCTAGTCAGTTTGGGATGAAAGACACTTTGTAAGGCATTTATTTGGTCGTATTGCTGAAACTTCGCGAAAAGCCCCTGCATTTCTGCAAGGACTTCTTCAGTTTGGAGCGGGAGACGAGGATCGAACTCGCTACTCCTTTGGGAATTATGTTGTGAATGCTTCAGCCTGTATCAGCTTGTCCAACGTGAGATCGGCAACGGCTCGTTTTAGCCTGGTGTTCTCTAGTTCTAGCTGTTTCAGCTTCCTTGCCAGGTCGATCGAAAGACCACCGTACTCGTTTCGCTAACGGTAGTAGGTCTGTTCCATTACCTCTATCTGCTTGACGGCGCGGGCCACGGTCTCACCCTTGGCAAGGGCCACTTCTACTTCTCTGAGTTTGTTGAAGACCTGTTCCGGACTATGTCTTTTTCTCGGCATTTCTAGCCCCTTCAAAAATCAGAGTTTCTAACATTTACTCTGGACTACTTTGGGGGGGGCAGGTCAAAGCCATCAAATCAGTTGATACAACAGTTGATTCTGGAGGTGGATGCTTGAATACTGCCCGACCTTGAATGGCTTGGATACTTTGGGGGATCCTGCAGTAGGAGTAGGTTGATTGGTTCATCAGACTCAACCGAACTGCATGCGAACGAACTAGTTGAAAACAGGAGCAGCGCTATACAAAGATACACTCGGCCGACGTTACTCTTCGCCATCTCGGCTGTAGCCCATCTCATCAACAACTCGGCGGGAAGGCTTTAATCCTGATTTCGTTGCAAACTCTAGTCGATTACCTTCGGGATCGTAAACGTAGAACGCTCGTTGTCCATCTACACGTTCGATCGGGCCTTTGATGATTTCGTAACCTGCCTCGATCATCGCTTCCAGCGCCTCATCGAAATCATCGACTTCGAACGCCGTGTGGATATTTGGAGTGTCATCGTCAGGACGCTGCACGAGATGAACCATCGTGCCATCGGCCGCCTGCATCCAGATGAGACCGTCGCCGCTTTCCTGGGCGGGAATGATTTCCAAACCAAGCAAATCTTTCCAGAACGCGAGCGCACGCCCGCGGTCGCGCATGGGCATCGATTGGTGGTGAATAGTTTTTATCTTAATTTTTGCCATTTAATGTATTTAATTGCCGGATATACGAGTGGTTACAACCCCTATGAGATTGCATTTCGTGCTGTATTTAGTGCGTTGTAACAAAATTCCGCCACCGCCCGTGGTTGATAATCCGGTTCACGCGACTGCATCTGACTCACCTCGGCAAACACTGGCAGATCTTCGAGTCCCTTAGCACGCAACGCACTCATGAATCCCGGAATATCGATCTCGCCATCACCTGGTAAACAGAACTGCACTTGGCCATCGACTTTTTCACCATCCTTGATATGCACCATCGCAGAATAGGGGGCGCACAAATTCACGCTGTGCGCCATCTCGCTACCCTCGACTATGAAGTGAGATATATCGAGATCGAGCTTAAGGTTCGGGTGCTGAGTCTGTTCCATCATCCAAACAGCTTTCTCGGGAGTTTCGAAGTCGGTACCAGCATGGGCCTCGATCGCCACCAAGATACCGCTCTCTGCTGCTATATCGGCTAGCGATAGGAACGCATCTCTGATCTGTTCTTTGCCTGAGTCCCATGGGGGAGCCGAGTGGCCGAGAGTAGTAGTGATCAGAATCGGCGAATCGTCATAGTGCAAACGCTGAGCCATATCGAATTTACTTTTGGTGAAATCAAGCATCGCCATTCGCTCAGACTGGGGTGCACAGACGTCGATATGCGCAAACATGATCGGTGATTCGAATCCGAGGTCCTGTGAAAGCTTGCTTAGCTCAGTCTGTTGAGAAGCACTGAATTCAACAGGTGAAGAAGGCCATCCGTCAGCTGCGCAAATTTCGAGGGCATCGTATCCCACGTCTTTGATCATTCGAACCGCCTCAAACGGATCGACTATTCGAGTCGCATACGTCGAGTATCCAAGTGTGACTGTCACAAATTAATTCCTTACTCCGAAATGGTGGGCGGAAACCTAAGCTTTCATAGCGTCTTTTCTTTTTACCGAAGTTCGCCCAAACCACGGCCAATTCTCGATGAGTCCCTGCTCTGAGATGGGGTGCTTTGACTACGTATCAATTCATCCAGTTGAGGTCTATCCCGTCAGTATTGGTGCCTTGTTCGATCAGCAGGCGTGCAACGTCGAGAGAGTTGTACCGGGCTGCCTCGTGCAGGGGTGCTGAACCGTCTTTGTTCCTTGCATCAACGTCTGCACCTCGGTCGTTCAGCAGGCGGGCCACATCGAGGGAGTTACGCCAGGCTGCTACGTACAGGGGTGTGAAGCCGTCTTCATCAATCGCATCGACATCGTCTCCCCTAGCAATAAGCGCTTGTGCAATGCCGACCCTGTTTTCATATGCCGCACGGTGAAAGTGCCAGCCCTCGAGGTCTATGTCATCTTTGTTTTCAGGCATCTTACTAATCGTCCGTCGGTTCTGCCAGAACTCAATGTCATCGCAGAATAGCATCGTTCCTCATTTACTGAGGAAAACTGTTCATGAGGAGTGAAGCTGCCTTTTCCGCTTCCATGGAACACATCGTGATTCGCTGGGTTATAGGGTTTGACTTGGAACAATTTTCCAGAATTTTCGTGGAGAAAATATCTGAGTCCAATCAACCCTCGGGTGAGGCGAGGTCTCCAGGGTTGCCCTCGCCTCCTCCCTCGCTTCGATCGAACCTTCACTCGCTGTGCGGGGCGTTTCAGTCGGTGAATTCGGCTCAACTTGCCTCTCGGGGAGCACCTGAACACCGTGGCGAACACTGTTCGCATGGAATGAAGTGCGAGTGAAACCACTGACTTTTTCGCCCGCTTGGTGTCTTTATGGTGTCAATCACAGAAAAGCCTCCGCATTTCTACGAAGGCTTCTGAGTTCAGGTTGAACTGGAGCGGGAGACGAGGATCGAACTCGCGACCCTTTGCTTGGGAAGCAAATGCTCTACCACTGAGCTACTCCCGCTCGCTGTGTTGAGGATATGCTGAGGCGCGGCGGGGGTCAACGTTGTGGAAAGCATCGTCGTGGCGTTGTGATTGACAATCCTAGTTCTATAGATCGGGTGATTGGTCGAAGGGTACTTCCCGAGTTAAGATGTGAGTCACGGGTATCTGTCGCCACGGCTTACATGTCTGACCTAGAATCTGTCGATGTTGAAACTGCACCCACGGTTGAACGGGAATCCAGGCGCAAAAATCTATGAGCAATAACGACACATCAGGCAAAGTTCTCACGGTGCTCGGCCCAACAGACCCTGCCGACCTCGGGATGACGATCACTCACGAACACCTACTGATAGATCTCAGTGTCGTTTTCGTCGATCCAGGCCCTGACCATGAGCGAGGTCGGAGACTCGCTGAAGAACCGGTCGGCATCGACAATCTTGGTTGGATTCGTGTGAACTGGTCGTCGAACAGGGACAATCTTGTACAGACCGACGTCGATCTGGCGATTCGTGAAGCAGGGCATTTCAAGGCTGCCGGTGGTGGCACGCTCGTCGATGTCACCAGCATCGGTATCGACCGCAATCCCACTGCCCTGGCCGAGATAAGTCGCGCATCCGGAGTCAACGTTGTGATGGGAGCGGGCTACTATGTTGGTCCAGCCCATCCTGATGATTTCTCGTCGCGATCCGCTGACAGCATTACAGAGGAGATCGTTAGAGATATCGAGGTCGGTGTCGGTGATGCTGGCATCCGCAGCGGGATCATCGGTGAAATCGGCTGCTCTTGGCCATGGACCAACAACGAGAAGAAGTCGGTTGCTGCAGCCGTGGCGGCACAGCGCGAAACAGGAGCACCGTTGCTGATTCACCCGGGTCGGATCCAGACGGCTCCAATCGAGATTGTGGACTTCATCGATCACGAGGGCGGTGATCTGAGTAGAACGGTGATGTCACATGTGGACGTTCGGGTCTACGACCGGGAAATTCTCAGGGAGCTGGCGGCTACTGGTATCTACATCGAGTACGATACTTTCGGTCTCGAGTCACCGTTCCCACCGCATGCTCCCGATACGTACATGCCGTCGGACTACCAGCGAATCGAACAGGTGATCGGACTCATAGATGATGGGTACTTGGAACGAATAGTGCTGGCTCACGACAACTGCACAAAGCATCGGCTACGGGAGTTCGGCGGTCACGGGTTTGACCACATTCCTTCGACGATTACCGGGTGGATGAACCGGCAGGGTGTGACCCAGGAACAGATCGACACGATACTGATAGAGAATCCGAAGCGGATTCTGACGTTTGCGTAATGCTTGGTTGATGGGATATTCAGAAACTCATCGACGGGATCGCCGCAAGAGCCAACCTGCCACCTACCGATACGCATCGAGCGCCCGCTCAGCAGCGCCCCTGAGAAGTTGATATTCGGTCTGTCGGGTGGGTCCAAATATCTGGATACCTCGTTCCTTCTGACGTTCAAATTCATGGCGATCTGATGGGAACTCTGCCGGTTCGACCGCAATGCCCCGCGCAAGTGCTATTTCAATCATGCTCTCCATCGCTGCTAGTACCTCAGGGTGCTGCCATCCGCCATGGAAACCCATACTCGCAGCAAGATCGCCTGGTCCGAAAACAACCCCGTCAACCCATTCGTTCGCCATCAACTGTTCGGCGTTTTCAACCCCAAGTCGAGATTCTATCTTCAACACGAGCATCGTTGCCTGGTTTGCTTCGCGGCAGTACAGCTCAGCGTCGGTGTCTCGGTAGTCGACGTTTGCACCCATGAACAGTGCGCGCTCGCCGATTGGCGGGTACTTCATCCACCGCACGAGGTCGTCGACCTGCTCAACGGTTTCTGCGTGGCAGAGATTGATTCCCAACGCACCTGCATCCAGCAAGCGAGACACGAGAATTCGGTCGGTCGCTGGGACTGTGATCAGTGGGCTCAAGCCGTTATCTCGCGCACTGATGATGAAGTTCGTCAGGTTGTATTCATCATGAAGTACGTGCTCGGTTTCGATCATGAGCATGTCGTATCCGGCCTGCTTCACGATCTTGATGATCGAGGGTCTGAGGGACTCAAAGACGTTGAAAACCAGGATGGGATCCCCCGCTTTCAGCTGATCTCTGGCTGGATTGTTGATAGAAATCGATGATTCGCTCATTGCCTAGCTCCGTCTTAGGGTGCGTGTGATCTGCGTGATTGCTCTAGTTTGGTGGCTCGGCAGCATACCACCGGTATAAAAACGGGCAGCACGTTACTTCAACCTCGCTTAGAATCTTCGGATGCCTAACAACAACAATCTCTTCTGGGTCGATCTTGAAATGACCGGCCTTAGCGATGAGCAGGTGATCGTTGAGATCGCTTCTCTCGTGACTGACGGAGATCTGAACATTCTTGCCGAGGGGCCAGAGTTGGCCATTCATCGCACTCCTCAGGAAATGGCACGCTTGGAGGAGTGGCCGGCGAAGCAGCATAAGAAATCGGGTTTACTCGATCGCATTGAGGCTTCAAAGATCGATGTTGCCGAAGCCGAGGCCCAGACGCTCGAATTCCTGAAAAAGTGGACAGAAAAGGGTAAGGCGCCGTTGTGCGGCAACTCGATATGGGTCGACCGGCGATTCCTACACAAGGAGATGCCGACTATCGAGGACTACCTGCACTACCGGATGATCGATGTGTCATCGTTCAAAGAGGTGGTTGAACGCTGGTACCCGAAGAATCACAGACCACCGACCAAGAAAGGCACGCACCTTGCGATGAACGACATCAAGGAGAGCGTTGAAGAGCTGAAGTGGTACCGGGCGAACGTGTTTGTGGATGCGGGTGCCGAGTCGTAGAGTGCACCATCACCGCTGCCCCGCCGAAGATCCCTCCGCGGGAGTCGGGGTGACGGATGGCTGGTTCTTTTGCCTTCTCCCTGAGGGAGAGGACTTTCGTAGACGCGCTGAGGTGTACCCGCTACTGAACGCTGTATCCACCGTCGATTGGGATTGAGACTCCTGACACGAACTGCGAAGCATCGGACGCTAGGAAAACTGCAGTCCCCGCAAGATCGTCAGGCTGTCCCCAGCGGCCGGCCGGTGTGCGTCCTTCGACAGCGTCGTAGCGATCCGGGAAGAGCCTACCGAAGTCATCAGTCATTTCGGTGACAATCCAGCCAGGAAGAATTGCGTTTACCTGAACGTTGTACTTGGAATATGCAACGGCACAGCTCTTGGTGTACTGAACCACCCCGCCCTTGCTGGCGGCGTAAGCGGGCGCATATGAAGAGCCAAAGATCGACATCATCGAGCCGATATTGATGATCTTGCCGCCACCCCGGGATTCGAAGAGCGGGAAGGCCAGTGATGTGACACTGTGCATGCTGGTGAGATTCGTGTCGATCACGTCTTGCCAGTCTTCCTCAGACAGCAGGTGCGGCTCATCGGCTCGTTTGTTAGTACCGGCGTTGTTGACCACGATATCGAGCCCGCCGAACTTCTCGACTGTCGCATTGAGTGCAGCCTGAATCGATGGCCTGTCGGTGACATCACACTGAACGGCAAGAACACGATCTCCCACACCAGCACCCAGGTCAGTAATCTCAACGACCGCCGCATCCAACTTCGATTTTGTCCTCGCAGCAAGCACGACAGAAGCTCCGTGTTTAACAAATCCCTTCGCCATTCCGAGTCCGATGCCACCATTACCACCGGTTACGAATGCAACCTTGCCTTCGAGATTAAACAAATTGATTCTCCTGTGTTCGTTGCGATAATTTCCTCGTCTCGACCATGAGCGGAGAGACAACGTACGACCCCGATTGACCGTTATCCCTCCGGCGAGGTCGGGATGAGGACCGTTCGGGTGCGTAATAGACGGTATTATCTCAGAGAGTTTTAATACTTGTCGTTCACTCGTATCGCATAGAGGTTTATGAATTTTTGGAATAGAATTTCGGGCGGTCATGGTGACAGCACTTTTGTAGTCGCGTTATCTCGACCCAACATCGGTTTGATATACAGTCGCCACCAAATACAGCCTCAAAGAATATGCAGACCCTTCCGAATCCTTTTGGTATGCCCGAAGCACTCGATGGAGTACGTGTTCTCGACTGCTCGCAAATTCTGGCGGGGCCGTTTTGCAGCATGCTGCTCGCAGACATGGGTGCCGATGTCATCAAAATCGAAAAGCCCAACGGCGGTGATGACACACGCAGGATGGGACCGCCGTTCATCGATACCGAATCGGCTGCGTTTCTTGCGATGAACCGCAACAAACGCAGTGTGGTGCTGAACTTCAAGGAAGAAGCGGGCATCGAGGCGATGAAAAAGCTCGTCGAAGATGCCGACATCGTGATCGAAAACTACCGCACCGGAGTGATGGAACGGCTCGGACTCAGCTACGAAGACTTGAAAGCGATCAATCCCGGCATAATCTACTGCTCGATTTCCGGATTCGGCCGCACCGGTCCCTACGCCAGACGGGGTGGCTATGACCTTATCGCCCAGGCGATGAGCGGAATAATGAGCTTCACCGGCGTGCCAGATACACCGCCAGTAAAAGCCGGAGTTCCGATCGCCGATATGAACGCTGGAATGTTTTCGGTCTATGGAATTCTTAGTGCTTACATCCATAAGCTGAAAACGGGCAACGGGCAGTATCTTGAAATTTCGCTTCTTGAAGCGGCGTTGGCTTATACCGTTTGGGAATCGGCAGGCTACTTTGCCACTGGCGAGGTCGCCGAACCACTCGGATCATCTCACCGCAACTCAGCTCCGTATCAAGCTCTGGAAACCAGCGATGGGTACATAGTCGTCGGCGCACCAAATCAGCCAAACTGGGAGCGACTCGCCAACGCTTTTGGATGTTCTGACCTCATCGCCCGTGAAGAGTACAAAGACAATGCGGGGCGATTGGTGAACCGCGCCAAACTTGAAGAGGAATTGGAAATCGCAACCACCACAAAAACGACTGACGAATGGCTGGTCGTTCTCGAAGAGGCCGGAGTTCCTGCTGGTCCGATCTTGAATATGGAGCAGATCTGGGCCGATCCGCAAGTCCAGGATCGAGGCATGGAAGCGATTCTCGAACACCCGACAGCCGGCGCAATTAAAAACATTGGAACTGCCGCCAAGCTGTACGCAACGCCCGGAAGAATTACCAAACCGGCACCATTACTTGGCCAGCACACCCGCGAAGTTTTGCTTGGAATGGGCTACACTGCCGACGAAATCGATGCCTTGGTCGAATCTGGCGCAGCCGTCACGAACGACATCTAGCGCACGATGCCAGAGCCATGGCCTGCATGGGGATGCGAACTTTAAATCAGTTTCACTGATCGGATCCAACGTGTCACTCTTGTTACTAGTCGCGATATTTCCATTGGTAGCTTTCGCTGCATGCTCAAGTTCCAGTGACGATCCTCATTGCATTGGAGACCGTGACGCCTCAACAGATGTTGCTGGTCCAAGGACGGCGGCGGTACAAAAGACGATGCCGGTGGCCACTCCGGCGGGAAGCAGCGCCCCGTCAAGCCAAACCTACCGATTGTCGAATTCGGCTCGCAAATAGTTAACCAAATGCCACATCTCGTCCTCGGTTAGCACACCGTCCTGACCCGGCATTCCGGACTGCCCGATTCCGTCCCGAATGAACTCGAACAAAATCGTATCGCTGTGCAGCGGCACGTGAACAATCAGATCGGCAGGAGGCTTCGGAAGACCAGCCCCCACTGGACCGTCACCCAATCCGGCAACACCGTGACACGCGACACATGCGGCTGTGTACACCGGTTCTCCAATCGCAACCGATTCGGCGATCGGAGGGAACGGATTACGAATATTTTCGGTCAGTCCGACTCGCATCACCTGTACGTTCAGCACAACGATTAATCCAAGAACTGCGACAACAACGCCCGGAGCAAGCAGCCCACGTTGAGTAGCGACGGTCTTGAACAGTGCCGGAGCGACCATTCCACGGAATCCAACTATCACAATCAGGCCGCCAATTAGGACCAGTTGTAGCCCAAACAATCGATTGGTTGTATCGATATCGGGCTTGATCGAATCTGCCGCGGTGGCAGTCGAGCGAGCATCGAACCGGAACGCCGTACGAGCGTCGAAAGCATCAGGACGTTGCACAACGACTTCAGTCTGATATTCACCAGCAATATTGAGCTGCGCAGCGTTGAGTCGCCAGATTCCAGCACCTGTGTCTTCCAGAGATACAAGCGGTTCGCCCAGATCGTCGTCGACAAACTTCAGTCGTACCCGCACATCGACTGCGTTTTCGATCGCCTCGCCGTTCGGTTTGGTTATCCGAACGATGACATCGTTTTCGCCTACTTCGGCAGGATTGATCTTGATATCGAATTTGATGCCATCGGTCTGATCCTGATACGCAGCTTTTTCGTCAGCGCCAATCCCCGTTCGACCCGCATACTGCCGGGCAGGTTCCAGACTGGCAAGCCAGCTAACAACGGCAAATATCATCACCGCAACAATCGATTCGATCAGCAGCGATCGACCGATTTCTTGCTCACCACCAACGCCAAATCGCCTCGCCAGTTTGAAACCGTTCCAGGCAGCGAACCCGAACAAAGGAACAAGAAGTGCCAGCTTTCCAGCAAGGAACCAGCCGTACGGTGTCGTCATTGCCGCCGGAACAGTAACTTGCATATAGCTTGAGAAAATGCCGGTAATCACCAGAATCCCAGCACTCAGTAAACCCAGAACGGTGAATTTTGGGATGGCCGATTCAAGCATTCCAGATAGATCCACACCGCCGAGTTCTCGTACGAGAACGGGTATCGAGATCGCAAGATAAATTACACCGCCCAGCCAGACCATCGATGCCACCAGATGAGCAAAATCTGTGACCATTGCGAAGGTTTTTATCTCTGATGGAGAAGCCGCGTTGTGGCTACTTGTAGCGATCAATCCGAGGAACACCAAACCGAGAACAGCCGCTGCCTGAGCAACCACCGAATCACCAACTAGAGAGCCTTCAATTTCTGGCTCCTCGTCAGCATCTTCGTCGTCGTAAACCTCGACCGGCACACTCATCCGCTTGGCAACGAGAAATAGAACTCCAATGCCGACCACCGCGATCAGCCGATACGTCCACAGGCGCCCCCAGGCACTCTCTAGGGCGACAGAACGAAGCACTTCTATATCAGGAGCGAACGCCGAGTTCTCAAAAAGAACAGCCGTCTGCTGGAGCAACTGACCCAGCATGGCAAGCGTCAACACGACTAGCGCTACACCCGCGATTCTCGACCATACGGCCGACACAGCAACTCCAGCATATTGCCAGCTGTCTTTGGCAGAATCGCCATAGATAACTGGAATACCGATCACGAGTTCAAATACAAGCCCGCCGATAACGATCGCAGCTGCCAGAAAAACGAGCCAGCGAAGCCACGGATCGGCAACGGTCTGAAGCAGGGGTTGCTCAACAGCGGCGAGCTGCGCGCCGGCCGATAGCGGCTCGCCAACAGCAAATACGAACGAGCCGATCACCTTGTGACCGTCGACAGCCGATAGGTTCTTCCACACGACGGTATAGGTTCCGTTTTCAAGCGGAGGTAACCCGACCGACATTGCCGACGGTTCAGACGGATCACGTGCCGAGTCGTCAAGATCAACTCGTTCGGCTGCCGAGTTCAACACAGTAATTACACTGAATGACTCTTCGATTGGCTCACTGTACCAGACAATTATCCGATCAGGAGAAGTTTCAAGCTCGCTCTTGGGAGCCGGGATCGAGTTGATCTGGTTCGCGTGTGCGTCGACCGATTCTGCCGGAAGAGCGACGAGCGCGAACATCGACGCGAGTACAACCAGCCCAAAGAGGAACCGGGTTCGAATCGAGTTGTGATTCAAAGTCTGAATCAACGTTTTCGCCCGACCCTTCTGGCCTTCCGCTTCTGACGCCTTTGCTCTTTGCCGTTGCTCGCCTTCCACGAAAGGTATCCTAGTACAACCAAAATGAGACCGATCCCACCGAAAATAATCAATTCGTCATATGCGCCACCCACTCCGTGGAGCAGGGGCAGATATGTCGCATCGAACGGGATCGGTTTCATCGTTCTCTCCTAAAGTGCACCAAACACTAGTTACGCCTTCTTGCCTGAGCGTTGAAACGCCAGTCCGCCTAGCACAAGCCCTAGCACACCAAGAATCAGCGCAACAGTACCTAGCAAAGTGGCTGTGGATGCCGAGCTAGTGGCATCGGTTGCTTCAGTTCCTGCTTCGTTGGCGGCATCCAGCGCACCACGTGCTGCGTTCTCGGTCTCCCGAGGAGCAGCGAGTTGGACTGGGAACTGTATCTCCGTTGCAGGTGTTACTTCGTCGAAGGTCGTATTGCTCGATTCAAAACTCTCGTCAACAGCCTGTCCATCGATCTCACCAAAGAACCGGAAGTTGTAAGGACCTGGTGATGTTGGAATGAACTCAGCCTTGTAGCTACCGGGATTGCCGAAAGATTCGACAAGGTCCATCACCTGAGATACAGATGAAGCTACATGTGTAACTTCAACCTGAAGAGTTGTAATACCCAAAACCACGTTTTTCGGCGTTTCACCCTCCGGAGCCTCGACTTCGCCAAGAGGCCCGCTCATTACAACAGTTGGTTCGCTCATGTGATTCTCGAACTTCACGGTGGTTCCAGTCTTGATCATTAGCATTGCAGGCTTGAATCCGTTTGCGTGAATTTCGACCACAACCTCATCGGCCGCTGGATTGTTGGCACCGATCACGATCGAACCTTGAGTTTCGAGCGGGTGTGCGTGGAACGGTACGTTCAAATCCTCGAAGTTATGGTCGAACGTGAACTCGTAGTGCGCACCAGAGGCGACTTCATCTACGAATACTCCGCCATGTGAAACGAGGTCGATTCCCATCACCACACCGTCATCCATAGCCATGTCGTCGCCCATGTCCATGCCGGCGTCATGATCGTGATCCTCCTCATTCATGGAAGTCACTCTTAGTGAAACGCCGTTGAGCATTCCCTCGACGGCAGGTTCGTTGATGAATCCCACAACGAAGTTGTAGTCACCAACATCCCGGCCCTCATGGGCGAGTGCTGTGCGCGTGCCGAGTACAGCGAATAGAACAGTAAGAAAAAGTACGGCGCGTGTACGCCATTTATGTAGAGACACTTGTAGCTCCCGACTTTGAACTGATCATCAATAGACCAGTTCGAATAAACCTAAATAGTTGCGCAATTAGGCGCGGTGGGGAGGTCTATCGGGAGGTGAGGTCGCTTCTTCATCGGGGAAAGAGGGCTCTCCGACCTGTATCGCGATCATGTGGTGGTTGTAGTTAGGGATCGACGACTCGAGTGTGGCGCCATCTAATGTCAGAGGGCCGTGAGCCGAAGATGCGGAGGTGCTGGCAATTGAAATTCCATCACCCGTGGCTTCGCCAGCCGAGTGATCGTGGCTTGCCAACGATAGCGAGTGATCGTGGAGATTCGTCTCTTCACCAACGAACACATGATCGTGTGCGGGGGAGCGATCGACATAGTGGTGGTCAACCGCCGGACCTACTACAGGCGTCAGCAGTCCTATCACCATCACAATTGGGACGAGATTCAAAGCGAAGGCCATTGCCCTTCGGGTAAATCTATTTATTGATCGTTTCGCCAAAACCATCAGCCCTAATTGCCGGTACGATTGCGTTTCACACTGCTCACAGTGTACCGGGGCACTCCATTCGGAGTGAATGCCGGAACCGTGTTCAAGCAATGACCGGATATAAATATTGGATGAGGATCGCTTCAAGTGACTAAACGAACCGGTGGTGAAATAGTTCGAGATCGACTACTTGCTGAACGAGTGCCATACCTGGTCGGGATTCCCGGACACGGTATCGTGGCAATGCTCGATGCTTTTCGTACGGTTCAAGATCAGATTAAGATTCTCCAGGTTCGACACGAACAGAGCGCGGTGCATCTCGCCGACGGCTACTACCGTGTTTCCGGTCAGCCATTGGCTGTGTTTACGTCGATTGGCCCCGGCGCCCTGAATACCGCCATCGGTCTCGGAGCCAGTTATGTCGACTCCACTGCAGCACTCGTCATGTCGGGCGAAACTCACACTTATATGGAGGGTCGAGGTGTTCTACAGGAACTCGAACGAAAACGACCCGCCGATATTCCTTCAGTACTCGAACCGTTGGTGAAAGCCAGCTACCGACCCCGTTCACAGAAAGCGCTATTTGATGACCTCGCCAGCGCATTCCGAGAGATGACAACGGGTCGACCCGGCCCGACGTTCATCAGCCTTCCGATGGACGTTCAGGCTGAATCAGATGATGTGCCAACTGCCGAACGAACGAATGTTGGCGATGCTGAGGATCTGTCTTCGGACGCTCTCGCAAGGATCGACGAAGCGGTGAAGCTACTAGCAAACGCAAAACGACCGGTACTTGTCGCTGGCGGAGGTGTAACCCTCGCCAATGCCGAGGCCCCCCTAATCGAACTCGCAGAACGTGTCGGTGCAGCCGTCGTAACAACCCTTCAAGGAAAGGGATGCTTCCCGGAAGACCATCCTCTGTACGGCTGGCACCTCGGTACGAAGGGCACCTCGATCGGAAACGCCCTGACAACCACAGCAGATGTGATTCTGGCGGTCGGAACTCGATTCACCGATCAGGTGGCATCATCGTTCCGTGCTGGAACTACGTTCGCGTCCGAATCAACAAGTCTCATCCAGATCGATATCGACTCCCGAGAGCTCGGTAAAAACTACGAGCTAGAACTCGGAATTCAAGGCGACGCCGCACATGTCATCTCGGCTATCAACGCAGGGCTCACTAAACAAGAACATTCGCCAAACTACGAATCGAGCGACTATTTCCCAGAGATTCAGCAGCTTCGCCAAACGTGGCTGGACGAAACAGCAGAGCTTCGTGAATCAAATGCCGTTCCTTCAACAGTCCCGAGGTTCTACAAGGAACTACGAGAAGTGCTCGATCGAGACGCGATTGTCGTCACGTCGTCGGGTCACGCTCAGGCATGCCTGCTGGAGTTCCCATTCTACGAGCCGAAAACGAATCTCACATCCGGTGGTTTTTCGACCATGGGCTGGTCGTACCCCGCAGCGTTGGGCGCAAAACTGGCAGATCCCGACAGGCAGGTAGTAGCCGTTATCGGTGACGGCGATTTCATGATGACAATGCAGGAAATGGCGACTGCAAAGGAGTATGGGATCAACGTAGTAATCGTGCTTCTCAACAACTACGGCTGGTACTCGATCCGTGATCTCCAAATGGCCGAATTCGGCGAAGATCGCGCCATTGGCATCGACTGGGACGCTAAAAAATCACCCGACTTCGTAACGATCGCCAGAGGCTTTGGATTGTATTCAGAATCGGTCGAACAACCCGATGATATTCAGGCAGCCGTCGACCGCGCGCTAGCACACGACGGTCCGTCACTTGTCGAAGTAAAAGTCGCTCGCGACTTCCCGAACTCGGGCAGCACGGTAGTTGGCTGGTGGGACGTACCGATCCCAACCTATCTCGAAGATCGCCGCGCCAAATACGAACAGGCACGAAAAGAGATCGAGCCACCACCTACGTGAATCCTTCATGAGAACTGAGTGCAAATCTCGATCGAAACACGAATGTTTCCGGAAGAACCGATGAACACTAAAGAGATAAACCGTGATACTGAACCAGATTCAGTACTAAAGTAAAACTCGCGCTGGAAATTCCTAAAAACATGTACGATTCGCCGCAATCCGACCTTCCACACCACCACGCAGGAAAAACCACCATGGCAAAGCGAATCAACCGAGCTATCGAACTACTTGAGCGGGATCAACCGATCTACTACGACGGTGGACACACCGGTCACGTTCTCACTTACGAACAGGGCCTCAAAGACGCACACACGTGGGCCGACTACATCAACGTAGGCATGGAGCACGGTGCGTTCGACATGACCGGCCTCGACAACTACATGAACGGCCTGATCGATGGAGGCCCGACCAACAGCGGACACCGCACACCACCGGTCATCGTCGAAGCGCCAGTTGAGGGATCTTCTGAAGAAATCATCCGCTTCAACGCATGGCAATTCCGAATGATCCTCGCGCGGGGTGTCCATGGAATCCTGTTGTGCCAGGCAGAAACACCCGACGCTGTTCGAGCCTTTATCGAATCATGCCGCTACCCGATCAATATGACGGGCGTTGGCTACGGGCTCGAACATGGCACACGTGGTGTGGGTTCTCAGCCAACATCTGCCCCAGTTTGGGGTGTCCATCCAGAAGCGTACGTCGACAAGGCCGATCCATGGCCCCTCAATCCCGACGGTGAGCTGTTGCTTGGTGTGAAGATCGAAACAGTGCGCGCCCTAACCAATTGCGAGCAGACGCTTGCAGTACCCGGGCTCGGATTCGCTGAATGGGGACCTGGCGATCTATCCATGTCCATGGGGCTCTGGCGTGATCCGGAAAAACAGACTAATTCCCGTATGGTCGAAGCGCGTGAACGCGTAAAAAATGCGTGCAAAGCGAACGGGCTAGCGTTCCTCGATGGCTGCACACCCGACAATATCGCCGACAAGATCGACGAGGGTGTGCGAATCGTAGCCGGTCACCGCTCCGACACTGCCGAAGTAGGCCGAACGCACTCCAAACGAACAATGCCGGTTGGGTAGCATCTGCGCCGTTCATTAAAAGCCCTCACTATCAGAGAAAGGGTTTTGCATGTCCTGATTTAATCGAAGGGTGAGGGGGAATGATGGTGACAGTGCTGGGGGTAAAAGTTAAAGCCGTTCACCGATGGCATACCCCCTCAACCTAACCTTCTCCCTGAACGAGAAGGAATAAGAACACCCGGATTTTTCTAGCGCAAGTTGCACTCGATGCCTGCTTCGGCACAGTACGATTCGAACCATTCGACAACTTCACGGTGATACGGAATGCCGTCTTTTAGGCGCTTCTTCTCATCTTCGTCCTCCATCAATCCGGCGTACAGAACCCGATCGAACTCCTTCGTTGGTGGTACTTCTGCAATGTGCTTGAGCAGATCGTCCATGTCGTCTTTGAATTTTTCTATATCGGTAAACGCCTCGATGTCGTACGCCTGGAAGAAGTGACCGCCAGGAGTGCCATGGACCGGACCCGGACCGTAACCAGACAACTCGTTACAGATAATCTCGTTCATTAGCGCGAGGCCGAAGCCCTTGTGCGACCCGTTCTCACGAGTTCCGCCAATGTGCAGCAGGTAATAGTCGCCGGTATCTGGTGGTTGAATCTGATCGAGAATCGGCTCGCCATCAAGGTCAGTAATCCAACCACCCTCGAGGTCGGCACCGATGCGGCGAGCCAGTCCAATTTTGTTATTGGCGACCTGAGTTGTTGCAACGTCAAACAGGAACGGAGGCATGTTTCGCGCAGGAGCTGCCCATGCGATCGGATTGGTGCCCATGACCGGTTTCGAGCCAAACGGCGGAACCGTCTGATGCGATCCACCAGCCGTCATGCAGTGACCGATCATTCCCTGTTCGGCTGCCATCATTGCGTAGTAGCCACACCCTGCAAGGTGACCTGAATTCTTGACTGCCACTGCCGCCATTCCAAATTCTTTCGCCTTGTCGATCGCCTGCTGCATAGCCCATGGGCCGACGTGAATTCCGAGCGCACCATCTGCATCGACCGTCATTGTCGTCTTGGTTTCACGCTCGATTTTGAACTCGGGTGTTGGATTCAGCTTGTTCGCGCTGTATTCTGCAACATATCGGCGTAGACCGTTCGACACACCGTGCGATTCCACTCCGCGGAGGTCGTTTTTGATCAGCACATCGGTCGAACTTGCGGCCTCCTCGGGCGAGATACCGCTATGTCGAAAGATGCCTTCCGTCGCCGCTCGAACATGCGCTTCAGCAACGTAAACACGGTCTCGTTCGGGAACCTTAAAACGTTCGAGCATCAGGCGAATCCTTTTTCGTTAGCAGATCACTGAGTTGGCACCAGAAAACTGCCTGTTCTTCAGGTAACTTGCAGCGGCAACCCTTTACAGAGCCAGGCTGAATCTAAGTGGAACGCCACTGGCTTTCTCCGTGCAGAAGAACCTAGTTTTGAACCGGAAACCACCCCAATACTTAAGATATTCAATACTTTACTTGATTTTATTTAACTATCGTGGTGTTCTAATTAGAGGACAAGAGCCGAACGAGAAGGCGAGATCGTCGGCGTCTGCGGCGCATCTACCGAGTGGCCATTCATGTGACAACTCGGGACCGACGTCACACCCGAACACCAGAGATGCGGAATCGCTCCCGCACTTACGTTGGCAGTAGCCGAAGCGATCCTCGAAGAAGGCAAACTCCCGTACTACGGAACTTCTGCCTCGAACATTCCTTCGATAAGAACTGCCCTCACAGTCGGGTTCAAACCCATGTGAGTCGAGGTATTATCTCGATCGGCAGACGATTAGCTACCGGGAAGACTCTCGGAACGAAGATCGCTGACTGACCACGATTTATCAGAGAGAGAAAAATGAGATTCGCAATTCTCGGCATTTCACATGAGACCAACACGTTCTCGCGTGTACCCGCAACCTACGAAGAATTCGAAAAAGCACACTTACTCCGTGGTCAGGACATGGTCGACGAGTACGCCGAGTCCGATTACACGATCTCCGGCTACCTTCAGGGGGCCGAAGAACTGGGATTCGAAGCCGTCCCGCTGATGTACGCTAAAACAGGTCCGATCGGCACAATAACCAAGGACGCCTACGACCGGGTCTCCTCCGAAATGCTCGACATGCTTCGTAATCAGGGTCCGTGGGACGGAGTGCTTCTCGCCCTGCACGGTGCCGCGGTTTCCGAAGAATTTCCCGATATGGACGGCGAGTTCACGCGAGCAGTCAGAGAGATTGTTGGCCCTGACGTACCCGTAGGCGCAACCCTCGACATGCACGCAAATATTTCGAAAGCCACCGTTGCCAATACCGACGTCTGCATCGTTTGGAGAACCTGTCCTCATCTAGATACGAAGGTCCGTGGACGCAAGACTGCCGAACTCATTTACCGAACAGTTACCGGCGAAATTAACCCGGTGCAATTCATCGAAATGCCACCGATGCTGGTCAACATCGTCAAGCAGTTCACAGGACAGGAGCCGATGAAGGGTCTTGTCGACGAGTGTGTCGAGGCAAACGAAATAGCTGGCGTACTCGACACCTCAATTTCCGAAGGTTATCCGTACTCCGACGTTGACGAGATGGGCATGTCGTGGATTGCGATCACCGACGGCGACGCCGGGCTTGCCGAGAAAACGGCGAGAGATATGGCAGCAATTGCATGGACGAAGAGAGTCGATCTCAATCGGCCGGTCGCAAGCATCGAAGAAGCACTCACTCAGGCGCAAGCGAGGTACGTCGGTCCAAAACCCTACGGCGCTGAAAACTTCGTCCCAGACGATGGTTCAGCACTTGCCGAAGCCGAACCGTCCGAACACTCGCATCTGGGACCAATCGTGCTCATGGACGTTGGTGACAACATCGGTGGGGGATCCTCGGCAGATTCAACCCATATCCTAAAAGTCGCTAAAGAAATGGGCGTCGATGGTTACCTGCAGAGTCTCTACGACCCTGAGGCGGTCGAGGCATGCGTGGCAGCTGGAGTCGGTGCCGAATTAGCTCTCGATGTTGGCGGTCATACAGATGACATGCATGGTGAACCAATTCACGTGGTAGGAACTGTGGAACTGATCGACGATGGTCCCTACGAAGAAACTCGACCCACGCACGGAGGATTTCGTTTCTACGACGATGGCAAACGTGTTCGCTTCAACACGGTCGACGGCATCACAATCGTGCTGGTTTCGAAGCGGAATGGGAACACCGCACGCGAACAGATGTACTCGATGGGCATCAAGCTCGAGGACTACAAGATCATCGTGGCGAAAGGTGTGAATTCACCCCTTCCGGCGTACCTGCCGATCGCAGCAGAAATCATCATCGTGAACAGCCCCGGAGTCACATCTGCCGATCTCGACACGTTCGAATACAAACGCCGCCGGGTTCCGCTCTATCCGTTTGAGGAACCCGTCTACCCGGAGTAGGCGAATCACGCGTCCGGAACGCAGTCATCAGACTACCGAGCGTCATGGTGCGGAGACGCGCTGCCGCTTTCCCCTTTCCCTAAGTAGGGAGAGGGCCGGGGTGTGGTTGAGATCGAGTGACGGCAACAACGACCACCCAGTACTGCATCCAATCCACCCTCTAACTACCTCCCTGCTCAGGGAGGGAGGACACGACGCTGCCCAACCACCACTTACAGCCACTAAACTTAATCCCATGAAACCTTGGATTACAGCCGGTGAAGCGGTGTCGCCGGATGGCACGCGGCTTGAACTCGTTGAACATGACGGCGAATACATCATCAAGGCCGACTATCTACCCCTAATGTCGACCCGCATGCACCACTCGGAAGTCGAGCTTGCCCGAGTCGTCTGTAAAAAACTCAAACCCGGTGCGAAAGTGATGATCGGCGGACTCGGCCTCGGCTACACCCTGAGATCCACTCTCGATCTGCTCCCGAAAGACGGCAAAGTTGTCCAGGTCGAACTCGTCCCGGAAGTGATCGAATGGAACCGGGGCCCGCTCGGACCTTTCGCCGATCATCCGCTAAAAGACCCCCGAACCGAACTCGCGCAGGACGACGTTTCTAAAGTGATACGCAATGCCCACAACGAATACGACTCCATCATGCTCGATATCGACAACGGCCCGTCGCCTCTGGTCGACGAGCGCAACGCCTGGCTGTACACCGACAGCGGCTTACAAGCGATTAGGAAAGCACTGAAAAACGGTGGTCACGTCGCTATATGGTCGGCAGATGACGAGCCATCATTCCCTGCACGAATGCGACACAACGGTTTTCGTGCCGAGCGACATCGCATCCAGGCGCACAAAGGAAAAGGCGGAATACGTCACGTGATATTCACCGGTCGTAAAACTTAGCCTGCTATCTTTTACGTAGTCCTCTACCACCGACACCTAACCAACCACAGAGATCACCATTGACCTCAAGACAAGAACGTCGACAAAACAAGTCGAGCAACTCCTCCGGTACAGGCCAGAAAAACTGGATGATGTGGGGCGGAGCGGCAGTCGTTGTTATCGCTGTCGTAATCGTTGCATTCGTTGCCTTTTCTCCGTCAAACGACGGTGGCACTCTCGAGGAAGAGGCGATCGTTTCGGGCGGCTCGCTCATCGGCGACCCTAACGCCCCGGTAACCCTCGTTGAATTCGGGGACTTTCAGTGACCTGTCTGTGCAAGATTTGCCCTCGGGCCAGGGCAACTGATGATTCGTGAGTACGTAGACACCGGGCGCGTCAACATTCTTTTCAGGCACTTCCCGTTTATCGGAGATGAGTCGTGGCGAGCGGCTGAAGCATCCGAATGTGCCGCCGAGCAAGAACGATTCCACGAGTACGAAGAAACCGTTTTCGTGAACTGGAACGGCGAGAACGAAGGCGGCTACTCTGACGAGAATCTCCGCATCTTCGCCGAGATGACAGGACTCTCTATGGATCAGTTCGATGACTGCATGAGCACTAATAAGTACCTCCCCAAAGTTCAGGCCGACCGAGATGCAGCCATTGATGCCGGAGTTAACTCGACGCCGACGTTCTTCCTGAACGGCGTGAACATTGGCGGACTTCGGGACTATGGCTACTATCGGGTTCGAATCGAAGAGGCTCTGAACGAAGTAGGCGGTTAGCGTGTGACGGGTCAGGAATTCGAGTCAGCCGTCGTCATTGATCGACCGTCAAAGCTGTGGCTGTTCATCGCCCTGCTTGGACTCGCCGGGCTTGCCGTTACGACCTATCTGACTTCGAACGCACTCTCACACACTGAAGTTGACTGTAGTCTCAGCGGCTGTAACACCGTGCTTGGCAGCGGATGGTCGAAGATTCTCGGCATCCCTGTCTCGGCGTTCGGCATGGCGACATACGCTCTGATCATGCTCGGTGCGCTCCACGCCTATCAATCACCTGTAGACGATCTACGAGGACGACGAATTGTGGCTGGAGTCGCCGGTGTCGGTGTGCTCGCCTCGATCTACCTGACAACTGTCGAACTCTTCATCATCAAAGCCGTCTGCCAATACTGCGTAACGTCTGCCGTACTGGTGGTCATCGTGGCTGTAGCGCTGGTAGTAGTGGCGCGAAAAGAAGGCTCACTCTGGCTGGCGATTCGCCGACGCTAGGTGAATGCTCACTGATCCTCTCTCCCTTCAGGGGAGAGGGAGTAAGGCAGGTGCGCTACCCCTCGTCACCCGGTAAGAAATTGTCGATTAGCGAGGCGCACCGTTTTAGCGCCTGCTCGGAATCGAGACCATCGCAGAGAATCACCATATTTCCGACGATCGCCCAATCCTGATAGGTCGGTCCAGGCGCTTGCCTTGAACCACCACTCGAAACGTCAGTGACACCCCGGGCCTGCCAGCGATCCTTCACGCCTTCAGTCCAGACCTGACTGTCACGCTTTGCCTCGAATTCGGCTCCAGTCGCGTCGATTGCCAACTGCTTCCCGCTCGAAACAGCGAGATCGTGCGAAGTGTAAAAGCGAATCTCGTAGTCATGGCGATCGTACGGATCCAGTCCCCAGAAACCTTTCCAAGCATCGAGACCGTCAGGAAGACCTTCAACATCGTAGTGCTTGGACGCCTTCAGACCGAACGCTTTCAGATCATCGATCGTGTAATCGGCCGGAGCTTCTCGAACTTGGACGAAGTTCTCAACGTTGTCACTGCTACCACCACACGCAGCGAGAGCAACAATGAGCAGAGCAAATACAACAACAATCCCGTATCTACTACGTCGACGATCCCGACCAGTCATAAGAGACTCCCTGAAAACAACTCAGATTATTCCGACAGTATATGCCACCACTCAGTGATCGCGACCGAACGGCGAACTCACGTCTGCCTCAGTGATGACCGAATCGCCGAAAACAATCGAATTCCCGACCGTAGCAAAGCGAAGTGGAGGGCTCTAGCGGTTGTGATCACCGAGTTAGATAATCACAACCGCTAGAGCAAGCCCGATAGACTTCAGTGTTATAGCCTTATGCCTTCGTTGGCTTTTCGTAAATAGGCGCACTCGTTCGTGGCACGTTCGGCCACGGTCTCGTCCAGCTTTCGTAGCCGAAAGATGGATCCTGCGACATGTCGCCGTTCTGGGCCAGTCGATCATCCATCGATCCGTCGATCGATGCCATCAATTCCTGCGTAAGTTCCGTTTCCAATCGACGCACGATATCAGCGAACTCTGGGTTGTCGTAAAGATTCACCTGTTCCTGCGGATCGTTCAGCATGTCGAACAACAGCATCTCGCCAGTGCGGTATTTGTGCAGCTTGTAGCGACCATCGAAGTTCATCCAGCCATCACCGAGCAGTCCAAAAATGTTCTCTCGACCCGCATCGCCCGGCATGCCTTCACCCGGAAGCGGTTGTGCGTCGTACCAGCCCGGCTGCTCAACTCCTGCCCAACTCAGCATCGTCGCAGTAACGTCTCGTAGTTCGACGTTTGCGTCCTGCACCTGACCGGCTTCGATCCCAGGCCCCATCGCCACCATCGGCACGCGAATAGCCGATTCGTAGAACGACGCTTTTCCGATCAGGTTGTGATCGCCAAGGTAGTCGCCGTGGTCTGACGAAAGAATCACATAGGTATTCTCGAGTAGACCTTTCTTGCGAAGTGCGTCCAGTATCGCCCCGACCTCGAAATCGATCTGCTGGACGAGTCCTGAATAGTGCTTTCTCACAGTATGCTTCGTGTCATCAGGAAACTCGGTGTAATCGACACCGTTCCACGGACGCTTGTTACCATCTACATTGCCCTGTCGAAGTTGCGGAGTGTGCCCCGGAACTTCCGGTGCTGCTTCGGGAAGTTTCGATTCGTCAATGCCCTCCAAGAACCGTTCGTCGGGATCGTACGGGCAATGCGGGCCAGGGAATCCGACCATCATGGCGAACGGCTGCCCTGAACCGTATGCGTCGATAAATTTCACCGCTTCTGAGCCAACATACCGATCCCACGAGTGCTCCCACGGGATGTCGTGAATCACCGCACCTTTGTTCTCGTGGTAGCCGTCCATCTCATTTCCGTGCAGCTTGCGTAGACCGTGACGACGCAGGTAGTGGTAGTAATCATCCCTCACCTCAAGCCACCGCTTGTCCTCGCAAATCACCCGGTACTGGAACCCACGTCGCTCGTCCCAGGGATAGAAGTGCATCTTGCCGATACCGGCAGTGTAGTAACCGTTTTCGCCAAGGATTTCTGGCCATGTGCGAAGACCCGCATCTCGCCAGTCAGCACGCAAGTTGTGGAGGTTGCCTGTCACGCCGTTTCGCATCGCGTTCATACCGGTTAGCAACGCAGTTCTCGCAGGCACACAGATAGGCGAAGCTGAGAACGAATTCGTGTACCGCACGCCGTTTTCGGCTATCGAATCGATATTTGGGGTTTGCAGCCAATCAGCACCGTTGCAACCGGCGAAATCGGCACGAAACTGATCTGGAAACAAGAAAACGATATTGGGTCGCTGTTTATCTGCTGACAATTTTTCTCTCCAGCATGTGTGCTTCTACGATGAACCAAAGGTTGCGGGTTAGAACATCACGTTGGATGCGTAAGAATCTGTCGGAAGACTAAGCCACTATCGAACCGGTATCAATGCCGATTCGGCCTAGAGGCCGTAACCTTGAACCAGTGAATAAAGAAGTAGCCGCAACTAAACAGCCACAAAATGCGCCCGGTCATCTCGTCCCGCTCGGAAAGACCGATCTTCAAGTTAGCCCGATTGGAACCGGAACCTGGCAATGGGGTGGTGCGTTCTATTGGGGATACGGACGCTCCTACACTGACGTTGATATCGCTGGCGCTTATTCAGCGAGCACCGAACACGGCATCAACTGGTTCGATACCGCCGAAATCTACGGTCGGGGGCAATCTGAACGAATAATTGGTGGGCTAGTCAACGGAATTGACGCAACTCGCAATGCGCCTTCAACAACGCCGTTTGTTGCCACGAAATTCTTTCCGTACCCGTGGCGCTGGCACCGATCATCACTCAAACAAGCGGTCAAGGCAAGCCTACGACGACTCAACGCCGACTCGATCGATCTCTACCAAATCCATTTCCCGCTTCGCCCTCGTAGTTTCGAATACTGGGTAGATGCCCTCGCCGATGCCGCACAAGACGGACTCATCGAAGCAGTAGGGGTTTCGAATTTTTCGGCAGATCAGACAAAACGGGCTCACGAAATGCTCGATCGGCGAGGCATCATTCTGGCATCGAATCAGGTCAGTTTCAGCCTGCTGAATCGCAAGATCGAATCGAATGGTGTGCTGGAAACCTGCAAAGATTTGGGCGTATCAGTGATCGCATACGGTCCCCTCTCGGAAGGTTTGCTGACAGGAAAATACCGAACTGACAACCCACCGCCACTGCTGAGAAAATGGCGCTGGGCGAGAAAACGATTGAAGTTACTACCACCGTTGATATCGCTAATGAACGATATTTCGAGTGCGCACAACGCTTCGGTATCTCAAGTAGCGTTGAACTGGCTGCTTTATAAAAATACGCTGCCGATCCCCGGAGCAAAGTCGGTGATGCAAGCAACCGACAACGCATCATCAATGCAATGGCAACTTGCACCCGACGAATTCGAAGCCCTCAACGAAGCGACAGGGCGATACCTTTCCAGCGACGGATAATCCCGAATTACCCCTCGGCGGACGGTTCCACTTGCTCCGAATCAACCTTGGGCGAAGAAATCACCGCGCTTAGCTTCTCGTGCAAGGTTTCCGCATCCGTCGAGGCTACAAACCACGTTTCGGAGGCTGAGACGCCCTGCTTGATAACAATCTCAATTCCAGTCTTGACGCCCAGAACACTCCACAGTTTCGAAATACTCTGCCTGTCGGGTCGTGCTTGGGAGGCAGTCCGGGTCATTCTCGACAAAGGCTCAGCGACACGAACCCCCTCGATATCGGCAACCGCAATCACCGCCGATTTCATTCCCAGACGAATATCGAACTCCTCACCAGAAACACGCAGGCTCATCGTCAGGTAGTTGAGCATCACAAACATCGTCATGAGCGAACTGATACCGAAGGCAAGGTAAAACGCAAGCGCACCGCCGCCGGAAACGACCGGCTCGTCGATAAGCCCCTTCACCGCCACTCCGGTCAGAGCACCTGCCGTGACTCCGAGCATCAAGCCAAGAAACGCAAACATGCGCCCAGAGGATTTCACCTGTTGAAAATAAACCGACTGCTGTGCCATGGATTCGGGTATTGATCTCCTGAGATTGCGCAACCACTAATTTTGCCAGACTAACTCGACTTCAAGCCGTAAAACAAGATTGATGCGGTAGAACTATTTTGATTTGCATGTGCCTGTTTATACGTTATTACGATATGCCGAAATATCCGAAGTTGATATGCGCGCCCACACTGGTGTACAGCGCTGTTGATCATCCAAGGATTTGTGATCAGTTGCGCTAAGCAAAGCGAGATTTACGGCAATGAGTAGCGGCAAACGACAGTCGATGTGGCAAAGCTTCGAATGAATCTTGATCACTCACGAATGACTCAGGTGCTGAACAACCTGATTTTGAACGCCAGCAAATTCTCACCGCAAGGGTCGATGATCATGGAATTGCTCAATGACGGATGCAAATCGATGCCATTGACTAGGGAACTGGAATTGCGCCCGAACAAGCCGAAACCGTATTCGATCCGTTCTATCGAATCGAAGCCGATTCAGCAAAAAGCGTTCCCGCTCTGGTCTTGTCCCGCACGTGGCAAGAACAATCGTCCGACTGCACGGCGGCAACACCACAGTTGAATCAGGTAATACAACCGGATCGACTCTCCGCGTAGTTTTGCCGCTTGAACAAAACGCCTGGCTACTGCGGTATCACCGGCAACACGAGGTGTGACGGCCTCGCCGACGAGTGGAAAATCGTCTGATGAGCAACCCGTAATTTAGCGTCCGACCAGTAGTCTTTACCAGTGTTGTGGTTGCGATCGAAATTCGGAAAATCCGAACTCGAAATCGACAATCGTAACCGCTGCCCCGGCTTGAACATACAGCCGATCGGATTCAGTTTAACTGTGTACTCAGCTATCTCATCCGGTTCGAGCAGAGTTGGATTTTCGTAGCCATTCCGGTATTGAGCGCGCATGATTCCGTAAGTGAGGTTCACCGCCAGACCATCTTCATATACAACTGACAGCTTGGCCGCCCAGTCGGTATCAACACCGTCGGTTTTGCCCCAGAGTTTGAGCGAAACAGGACCGATAACCTCCAGCGCCAAATCGAACACCGGGAAGTCGTAGACGAGTATGTCCTGACGGTGGTCGTGGGGCGATTGATCGACCGGAGCCGCCTGTGAATCGGCACGCATCAGGCTCATGACGGGATCACGTGGATCGTAGATGTATTCGTCAGTTTCGTTTTCGTCTGAAGTTGGTTTTTCGAGCGACAAGGAACCGTCACCGCCAACAGTGTTTGCACCACCCTGAGAGTGCAGATAGAACTCTGTGTACTCAGTTCGTGCCAACGGCCACTCGTTCTCACCACGCCACTTATCCTCACCTAACACCCACATCTGCACCGGTGCCTCTTCAGCCAACCGGTTGTCGACGCCTTTCAAGTCAAAGTCGTACCAACGTGCGATCAGATCGGCGTAAGTCGTCGCGGCGTCAGGACCGTAGTCGACCGGACCGATCTTCCCGATGTACTGAGTCGCGTCGTGCCCCCACGGCCCGATAATCAGTCGGTGTTTGTCTCGCAAGTGTTCGGGTCCGTTGGTAATTAGCCCTTCGTAGTGATCGATAGTTCCTATCAATCTGTCCCACCAACCGGTGATCTGATAAACCGGAGTCTGAATCTTCGGATGGATATCACCGAAATGCTGGAACTCGCCGTTCTGCTCTCGGTGGTACGCCTGCAGCTGGGGATCGAGTCCAAAAAACACTTTGCCGGGAATCTCACTAAGCGGCAACCACCACATGTACTTGCCACGTTCAACTTCATCCCAACGCTTCGAGGCTTCAGCGGGAGTCGTTGCACCGTCGGTAAGCTCGGCGCGACGCCGCATGTCGGCTGCCATCATGTAAGCCCACTCAAGACGACGACCCGTTTCGAAAATTCCGAAGTTGATATCGAGGATGTTCTGCGAAATTCCACTGGCGAGAGTGGATGCTAGGCTCGGCGGCTGCGAGTCGAGCATCATCCAGATCGCCCAACTGGCGTTCGAATGTCCCCAGGTACCGACCCGACCATCGCTCCATTCGAGCTTTGCAGCCCACTCGATCGTGTCGTAGCCATCGGGCGTGTCGTGCGTTTCGGTGCGCTCCCGCCACATCCACTCGTAATCGCCGTCAGAGGTGTAACGCCCCCGGAAATCCTGCACCACAACGCAGTAGCCACGCGCCGCGAGATCGGTAGCAATCTCGATATAGCGAGGTGTCAACTTCTGGTACGGAGTGCGACACACAAGTGTCGGGTATTTTCCGTTGTCGGCTGGATGATAGACATCGGCGCGTAGTACCACGCCGTCACGAGTCGTCATCTCAAAGTTGCTTTCGGTAACGACTTCGAGCGGGCTTAAGTTCGGATATTTTTTGTCGGATGTGGTCATGGTTGCGCATAGTAACGACTGATTGGCTACCGACGTTGCCCTCACGCGTCCCAAGCGGCAGTCCGAGGGATCCGGCGGCTGGGAGGTTCTGCACGACCCGCGTCGTCATGCAGGGATCGAATGTTCATGGAATATTGCGAAACTCAACCGGTCACATTGAACGTAAACGGCGAACTTAGCGGATTTTCAACGCACTGGCCAGGTCCATCCGCTTTGATCGGGGCCACGATAACGAGATTCGGCTCCTACCCTTCAGGCCACGGGACCTTCATCCCCTCATCGCCCCAGATCAGCGTGCCATTCCACGCCTGTTTCGCTTCAATATCTCGAGGTCCCTTCATCTCGGCGGTCGTAAGTCGCGCACCGATGTGGACCATCACGAGCTGCTTTACACCTGCTTCGGCCGCTGTCTCGGCAGCGCCCAGAATCGACGAAGAAGCATCGGCATGTTCGTTGCCGTACATCCGGTCGTGCGATTCCCAGCACATCATCATCAGAACATCAGCACCACGAGCAAGATCGGTCACCGTGTCGCATGGAGCCGTGTCACCAGTAAGCACCACCGAGCCATCAGGTGTGTCGATTCGATACGCCAATGAATCGAGGTATGGCTGCACATGATCGGCAGGCGCAGCGGTGACTTCCCAACTCGAACCCGACTTTATCAGCCCCGGTCCCATATTGAGGGGGTTCACATCTGGTTTGCTTCGTGGAAGTTCACCCCCACGGTCCTGGAACGTTATCTGCGAGGCCGGATGATTTACCCGGGCGATCCAGTCGTGAGCAAACAATCCCGTGTTTTCATCAAGAATTCCGTTGGTGAACTCTTCAGTCAATCTAGGGCCGTACACGTTTAGGGTTTTGTCACGCGGGATCATCTGATCCCATCGAGTCAAGATGAAGGTCGGGAAGTCGGCGTCATGATCGAAGTGATGGTGGGTAAAGAAAACGTCGTTGATATCGGTGGTTGAAATACCGTTTCGCGCCAGCTTCCATGTCGTCGCAGGGCCGCAGTCGAACAACAGCTTTTCATCGCCAGCCTGAACGACATAAGCGGAACCAAATCGGCCAGGTAACGGTGTCGGCGTCCCACAGCCAATGATCGTAACTTCAGGTGTTAACGGCTTCTTTGCGCCCATGCTGACTCCACTTTGAATCGTGAACGAATGATCTCATGGCGAAGAGTACACCACGCACAATAATCCAATATCACTGAGACGAATTTGGGGCTCGCCTTTAGGTCATCATTTCGTGGTGACTGCCATCAGGTGACCGGTGGCAGCGAGAAGCGTGGGTTCGGTCTCAAGCGTGCGAATAATTTCAAGCGGTCTTTCTCGCAGTTCAGGATTATCCATCCAGTCGGCTGAAGGCTCATCAAGCTATACGGACCTTCGACGGAGAGCAGTTCTTACACTTGAAACCCGCAGTTTCGACTTCGCTCTGAAGTTCTTCGACCGGTGTAGGTGCGCCGAAGTAAACCATCCCGGTTTCTCTCCCGGATTCACGAAGTTTCCCTCGGGAAGACTGGCATCGTGAATTGTCACATCCTCATCGCTTTTCGAATATCCAGACTCAACTCCGTACAAAACGGACATAAATCGGGAAATTGCAGCGGCAAAAAGCTTGCCTGCCTGCCTGAGCACTCATTCGGCTTCGCGCAAAGCCTGCTCGCTATCATTTCTTTCAGTGAGATGGTGTAGCGGGCCCAAAAAAACAGTACGGCATCGATAGATGAATCAGGGATATCTAGATACTGGGCATCACCGATCTCAGCGCGGGCGAGGCTGGAAGAATCCGGCTGATCTGATTTCGTCCGGGCTTGGTCAATGTGCTTGTGGACAGGATTAATCAGATGGACTTGATACCCACGATCAGCCAGAAAAAACTGTGGATACCGGCTGCACCACCGACATCTAGAACTTTAACCGGTGGTTCAAGGAGAAACCGCGTCAACAACTCTCGCGTTCGATAAAGTTTGAGAAGACCGTACCAGTTTGTTAATCGTTCTGCTTCGTTTTGGTGGGAGTAGTAATCGCCTACCGTCACGCTCGCAGGGTGCATGACAAGGTAAGGAGCGAGTTGTTACCCGGCTACGTCTGAGGCTCCGGAGATATCGGTTGGCGCTGATCCTGACATCGCCAGTTCCATCATCTGGAGCATTCGGTCCTGGAACATTTTTAGCTGCTCCATCACTGCCATCAATTCATCGATCCATTCTGGATCTTCACGATCGAGATCGACTCGAATCTGCATATGCCCAACATCAACACCCAAACCAAGCTGCTTCTGAAGTAGCTCACGAGCCCCACCGGTTGACTGCTTAAGCGACATCGTTGCGCGAGTTTCCCTAGCGCTGATGAGTTCGATGCCCGCGATTTCGGCCATCACCCGCATGCGTGTGGTCTTCATCAACAGTGTGACGTGGGTGGGCATCGGCCCGAATCGGTCGCGTATTTCTTCGTCGATACCGTCGATTTCCGATTCCGTCTGAATTCGCGCTAACCGATGATATATCGACAGTCTCTGAGCGAGATCCTCGATGTAGCTATCGGGAATTCGAGCATCGATACCAATATCAACTCTCACCGTCGAGAACTCAGGGACCGCCGGTTCGACAGGCCCGTCGCTGTTCTCAGCTTCTTTTAGTTGACGAACAGCTTCGGCGAGAAGCTTGGTGTAGAGATCGAATCCAATCGCTGAAATCTGGCCCGACTGATCTGCACCAAGCAAGTTCCCAATTCCACGGATTTCTAGGTCACGGAGTGCGATCTGGAATCCTGCGCCAAGTTCCGTGGCGGCCAGAATCGTGTTGAGTCGCTGCTCGGCTTGCTCGGTGAGTGCCTTCGCACGAGGAACCATCAGGTACGCATAAGCCCGGTTTGCCCCTCGACCAATACGGCCCCGCAACTGGTACAGCTGTGAAAGGCCGAACATATCGGCACGATCAACAATCAAAGTGTTGACATTGGGAAGATCGATACCCGACTCGATGATCGTGGTGCAAAGAAGAACGTTGAACTCCCCACGATCGAAAGCCGCCATTACCTTTTCGAGCTCATCTTCAGGCATCTGCCCATGACCGATTTGGACATTCGCTTCGGGTACCAGTTTCTGTAGCTTGTTCCCAACGAGTTCGATGTCTTTCACACGGTTATGAAGATAGAAGACCTGCCCACCACGATCGAGTTCACGCAAGATCGCTTCACGCGTAAGGTCGTCGCTCTCTTCGGAAACATATGTCTTGATCGGTAGCCGCTCTTCGGGTGGTGTCTCGATAGTGCTCATGTCACGAACACCGGCCAGCGACATGTGCAACGTGCGAGGGATCGGTGTTGCGCTCAAGGTCATCACATCGACCTGCGTACGCAATCGTTTCAAGCGTTCTTTGTGCGACACACCGAACTTGTGCTCTTCATCAATGATCACCAGCCCGAGATCTTTGAATCGAACGTCTTTTTGAAGCAATCGGTGCGTTCCGATAACAATATCTGCGCTACCGTTTGCAACCCTGGTGATCGTTTCTTTCAGCTGACGATCCGTTCGAAACCTCGAAAGCATATCGACCGAAGCTGGGAACGGCTTCAGCCGTTCCGCAAACGTTTCAAGATGCTGCTGGGCAAGAACAGTGGTTGGAACGAGAATTGCTACTTGGCGACCCGACTGCACAGTCTTGAACGCCGCCCTCAGGGCGATCTCAGTCTTTCCGTAGCCGACGTCACCGCAAACGAGCCGGTCCATCGGTTGCGCCGATTCCATATCGGCTTTTACAGCTTCGATCGTGGTCAGTTGGTCGGGCGTTTCCTCGTACGGGAAGCTGGCCTCAAGCGAATCCTGCCACGGTGTATCAGCAGTCGCCGCGAATCCAGTCGCCATTTGCCTCGATGCATATAGTGCTATCAGTTCGCCGGCGAGTTGCTCAGTCGCCTTCTTGGCACGAACTCTCGCCTTGCTCCATTCCTGCGTGCCCAACCGGGTGAGTTTCGGAGCTGAATCGGCGGTGCCGTGATAGAGCTGGATGCGATCGAGATGCTCGGTCGGCACGTAGAGTTTGTCATTTTCGGCGTATTCGAGAACCAGATACTCCTGACCCCCCGATCCCATGACCTGAGTTCCGATGAATTTGGCTACGCCGTGCTCAACGTGAACCACATACGATCCGGGCTTGAGTTGTTCGAGTGTCAGTCCTTTTCGAATGGGGCGTTTGCGAACCCGATGTCGCTCTTTTTGAATACCGAATACTTCAGCATCACTGAGGATCGACACCTGAGTGCCATCGGAAGCATCGATCGAGAATCCTGTGAGCAAATGACCGCTAACAACGTGGATTTCGCCAGGTTCCGGGGCGTTGTCAATCGTCTTCAGCAGACTGGTCCGCACACCGTTCTCTTCGGCAAGTTCGTGGAACCGCTGGGCGTGGTTGGTAATCACCACCGTGCGTTTTTTCTCGGGAATACCCTTGCGGATGACTCCGAGTGCAGTTTCAACGCCACCGCTGACTAGAGTAGGAAGTTGAAGCGGAAGTGGCAGCGCTCCACCAGGGAGCTCCTCGGCATCAACGCCCCATGGCGACAAAGTCACGCTCTTGGGACGCGCATGCATCGCATCTGCAATAAATCCCCAATCGATGTGGGGTTGCGCAAACCCGATCGGAACATCCCCGCGCTTCTCTTTCATCGCACGAAGTTGCACCATGCGGCGATCCTGCGAACGTGCGGTCTCTTCGATAGCACCGGGACGCAGCACAATCATAAGGCTCTCGGCAGGTAGGTAGTCAAAAATATTGCCCAGGTTGAAGAATCCTGCGTAGAACGAAATCTCATCGAGCACCTCGCCCTCAAGCGCACGGCTGAGTTCCGATGGAATTCGACGTTGCGCCTCTTCAGAGGTGCCGATCAGGTCCATCTTGCCGAGAAGCTCTTGAACCTGATCTTCATCAGCAAGCCGAGGTAGGGTTTCAAGTGCTGGAGGTATCGTGACTCTGCGAAATTTGCCAGCCGAACGTTGCGTTTCAGGATCAAAGTACCTGATGCTCTCAACTTCATCGTCGAACAGTTCAATCCGAACTGGTTTGTCACGAGAAACCGGGAATATATCGAGGATTCCGCCACGGCGTGAGAAAGTGCCTGGGATCTCGACTGTTGGCTCGTGCCCGTAACCCATTTCAACCCACTGCCGAATCTGTGTTTCAAGGTTAATCCGGGTACGAACGCTCAATGCGTGCGTCGATGAATCGAACACAGGCCGTTCGAGAGTCGATTGTGCAGCGGCGTTCACCGAAGCAATCACCAATGGCTGATTCACGCCCTTCACTTCACCACGTAAAGCTGCAAGAGCACGGAGGCGGTTGTGACTCGCTCCACGGTCTGGAACATATCGCTCAAAAGGTATGTCTTCCGACTCCGAGAAATGGAAAACCGGAGCGTCGTCGCCAAGCCACGTAAACAGGCGATCGTGTAACTTTCGAGCACTCTCAGGATTCGGGGTCAAAACGAAAACTGGCGCGCCTGACTCGCGCCAAAGGGCCGCCACCGTACATTCGGTGGCAGGATCTGGTGCTATCACTGCCGCCTGTGCTCTTGGAGCACGGAGGCTATTTAGTAGCGCCGCAAACTGCTCGGTTTCACCCAGCAGCGGGAGCAACCCCGATAGGCTCATTCAGTTTTCCGTACACCCGAAATTCGGGTTTCGCGCTAACGTGGTTAGGAACCGTATCCAACACCTCTCCCACACAGGAAAAGGACCATCGGACAAAATCCGGTGGCCTTAGTGTAGTTCTATGCTAGCACTGAGAGGCCGCAACGTTACAAAATAACCACTACCGATTGTGGTGACTGTGCAGCATATTGCTTCACAATAAAACGGCGAACTATATTCTCTGGATAGCTTCGCTCCGACAAGTCTTACAACGAACAACGGCACGATGGCGAAAAACAACAAGCAACCAAAACGAATCGTCGTAAAGCTCGGTACCAACCTACTTACCAGTGGAAAGGATTCGCTTGATCTCGAAACTATCGGCGATATCTTCACGCAAGTCGCAGCGGTAAAAGCTTCGGGCATAGAAGTGCTAATCGTGACCTCTGGTGCCGTGGCAGCAGGAAGAGATTCGCTCTCCCGTACCTCGGGTAAAGACAAGCTTCAGCGAGGAACGGTTGCATATCGCCAAGCACTTGCAGCCCTCGGTCAGCCGCAGCTGATGATGACTTTTGAGCAACTGTTCGCAGAACACAATGTCGAAGTTGCCCAGGCGCTCATTTCTCGTGGCGATCTACAAAGCCGATCGCGCTATCTGAATGTCCGCAACACCCTCGATGCACTTCTGTCGATCGGTGCGGTACCGATCCTCAATGAAAACGATGTGGTAGCGGTCGAAGAACTGGCTGGCGAGGTCTACGGCGACAACGATCGCCTCTCTGCGATGGTCGCAAACACGGTCGACGCTGATTTGCTGATACTTCTTGGTGACATGGACGGTCTGCACGTAACAGATCCCCACATCGATCCGAATTCCGAACTCATATCTACAGTGGACAAAATTGACGACACCATAGAAAAAGCCGCCCGCGGTCCGCACGATCGACGAAGTAGGGGTGGGATGGCGAGCAAACTCGACGCCGCGCGCCTTGCCATGGATTCAGGTATTCCCATGGTCATCGCCTCGGGAAGAATCGCCGGAGTGATCGAAACGATCTGCAATGGCGAGCAGATCGGCACACGTTTCGTATCGAGTGTGTCCCACCGTGAAAGCCGAAAACGCTGGATACTCACCGGCCGAACCGAACATCGCGGCAGCGTTGCTGTCGACGCCGGTGCTGCAAATGCCATCAAGAGCAGAGGCAACAGCCTCTTGCCGATTGGGATCGTCTCGGTTTCCGGCCCGTTCGAGCGAGGCGATATCATTGAAGTTACAGAAATCGATGGAACAACCATCGGATGGGGACTAGCATCGTACCCATCCAGCGATGTTGATCTAATCAAAGGCGAAAACTCAAAGGCACTCCCCGATCTACTCGGCCACTACTACGGTGCCGAGGTAATCCACCGCAACAACATGGCGTTGCCGTAGACACCGACACGATGACACTCACGACACCAACACTCCACGATCAGGCGAAAGCTGCAAATACGGCTTCTCGTCGGTTGGCCGCGACTTCCACCGAGGTCAAAAATGCCGCACTCATCGCCATCGCCGAAGCAATCGAAGCAAGCCGAGAGTCGATTCTGCGGACGAACGAGCAGGACCTCGAAGCAGCCAAGCGCGACAACATCGATTTCCAACTGCTCGAGCGAATGACGCTCAACAATGCCCGTGTAAAGGCAATGGCAGATGCAGCACGCGATATCGCGGCGCTCGAAGATCCGATCGGCGAGATTCTCGAAAAGCGGGTGCTGCCGAACGGACTCGATCTTGAACGTATTCGTGTGCCGCTCGGCGTAATTGGTGTGATCTACGAAAGCCGACCCAACGTCACCATCGATATCGCAACACTAACCCTCAAAGCGGGCAATGGCGTGGTTCTGCGTGGTGGCAAGGAATGCATCCTCACCAACACCGTTCTCGCTGGAATCGTGAAGAATGCGATTGAGAATGCAGGTATTCCGCGTGACGCCGTGCAGTTCGTCGAAACGACCGATCGTGCACTCGTAAAAGAGATGCTTGAAATGGACGATGTCATCGACCTGATGATTCCGCGTGGGAGTGCCGAGCTGGTCAACTTCGTGGGTCAGAACGCACGTATGCCAGCGATCACCGGTGGCGTTGGCGTCTGCCATACGTATGTCGACGTTACGGCGAACATCGAAGATGCAGTCAACATCGTCGTGAACGCCAAAACCGAACGGCCGACAGTATGCAACGCTCTCGACACAGTGTTGGTTCACCAGAGCATCGCCCGAGAATTCCTGCCAAAACTGGCGACAGAATTCGGTGTTCACGAAGTTGAACTCCGAGCGGACGGGCGCGCCATGAGCATTCTCGATGCCCTCGCCGATGGCGGTAAGGTCGTACCTGCCCAATCCAACGATTTCGGCACCGAGTTCCTTTCGTTGGTTGCGTCGGTGAAAATCGTCGATTCGATGGACGAAGCGATGGACCACATCGCCGAATTCGGATCAAAGCACTCCGAGGCGATTATTGCGGAAGATTCCGCAGTAGTCGAACACTTCTTGAACGAAGTCGACTCTGGTGCTGTATTTGCAAACACTTCGACCTACTTCAACGACGGTGCCCAGTTCGGGCTCGGCGCTGAAGTGGCTGTCTCAACCAACAAACTCCATGCCCGGGGCCCGATGGGACTCAAGGAGATCACCACCTACAAGTGGAAGGTCCGCGGGCACGGCCAAGTGCGAAAATAACGGCAGGCGGTATTCACCATGGCGCAGTTCTACTTTGAACGAGAGGTCCGCACACCCACAGGCGAGTGTTACACGATTTTGGAAGACGGAAAGCCGATTGGTCGACTCGATCTTCACTTCGTACCCGGTTTGGTTCACGGAACGATGGTAGTTTCCGAATCCCAAACCCAGGAGACGATTCAGGAACTGATGTCGATGGTCGACGAAGACCTAACCGACGCAGTTGGAATCGAACGAGAAGACCTCGTGGTTCATGTGCATCAGGGCCGCGATCTCGGCGTATTCACCCACGACAACGCCACTCTCCACGAAGGTCAGGACGAAGGGCCACCGCCATCGTCCGGGGCGTAGGGTTCGGCAACGACATATTTCGCGTCAGCCAACGTTGATCTAAGAAGAAAACATCGCCTTCCCGACCTTGCTGGATGGACCTGCGACGAGCGATTCGCCATCTGCGAGCGACAGCAGGCTATTCAGCGCGCTCGACTCGCCCACGCTTTCGTTCAGCAACGCTCTTGCCTGCGAAAGCACGTTCTTTTCTCCACGACAACGTTCCGAACAGCTGGCCTTCCTTGCCATCAAGACCAAGCGAATCGAGACCTTGTTGCATCCCGTACTGGGCAGTGACGTTATTAAGGCTGGCGACAAACATGGCTGAAACATCATAAAGCCGTACTCAAGTTCAGCGCCTAAGCAAAAGTAACCACTGAGAACATGAGACTTTAATCGTCGAACACGTCTAGCAGCGCCTGGATATAGCCGTTGGCGTACGCTCGGCCCTGATGCCCCCAAGCCGTATCACCGGTCGTTATGGGCACATGGTCATTTACCAAAACTCCGTCGAATCCAATCTCTTTATAGATCTTCAACGCCCGCACCATGTCGACGTGTCCAGTGTTGATAAACTCCTCGACAAACGGCTCACCTGCATTCGAAACGTTCCTGAAATGAACGTACAGAATCTTCTTTCGTTCGCCGAAATAGCGAATCATGTCGTAGATACCTTCACCCGCTGCATCAGCCATCTCAGAGATCGTTCCCTGACAGAATTCGATGGCGTTCGATGGCGAATCGACAATCTCAGTCAGTCGCTTGTAGGCGGCGAAGCTGTTCAACAGTCGCGGAACACCGCCAACAGAATCGACTGGCGGATCAGCGGGATGAATCCCAATTCGAATACCCTCTTCTTCGGCGACTGGCGTGATGATCCTGATCCAGTATTCGAGGTTCTCCCACATCTCCTCTTCGGTATACACACGCCCGTGGGTCAGCGGTTCATCGACATGCCGAGAATGGTCGTAGGCTGTTACCCGTGTGCCCGCTCTATGCGGTGCATTTTCCGAGTTACGCCAAACTCCCGAAGGCATCCAGTTGTAGCCGAAGATCGGAATGCCAGCACGTGCGATGTTCCGAATCGTGTAAATCATGTTCTCGATCTGCTCATCGCGCTTCGGACCACCGAGCATGATTTGATCGTAGAACGCACTCGGGACGTTTTCGAGCGCTTCCAGGTGGAGACCATGCGATTCGACTCGCTTCCGCAAAGCTACGAGATCGTACAGTTCCCAATTCGCATCTCCGGGAACGACAGCGAAACGTTCGTGCGCTGCCTTCCCGGTATAAGACTGCAAAACGATGTCCGTAGCACCGTACTGGGCCGAGAACGTGAGTAGCTCTTCGAGCGGTGTATCACCTTTATTTGTCTCGTTGGTGAAGTTAAATCCTAGTCGCATGATTATCTTTCAAGCATTGCAAAGCAATCGTTCGCGGTATGTTCAGGTGAGTGTAAGGAAACGACCTCAAGGTACTGAAGGCCCAACCTTTTTATCGCCTCCATCATCAGTCGGTTGTACTCGATATTTCGTGGCAGATATTTGGCGATCATCATTTCTTGATCGGAAGCATAGGCATAGAAACGTTCAACACCCCGAACTCGCTCTTCAAGCAATTCGTCACTCGCAGCCAGCCAGACAACCGACACGCTGTCGATTTCGCCCATAAACTCGGCAACTCGTTTCGTCTACATCGCCCAGCCTTCGTAGACGATCGGAAAGCTCCAGTCAGCATGTGCCCTGGTCCCAGCTTCGATCCCGGCCATATCTCCTCGTGCATTCCCATGCCATCGGCGAGAAGATCATCCACCGAGCGAGTGATTTAGTAATCCCGGTAGTCGATTTCGTCCATTGCGTGCGAACGCGGGTGGGTGTCGGCGGTAGTTACCGATTTGATCGCTAGGCCAATGTCATCCGTCTAAATGCACCGCAGCTAATGCGGGCTGCAATCGAACGCGCAATCGACGACTTCCCGACCATAGGCGGACCGCCATACATCAGAACTTTCGGATGCGTCATTTAGAAAATTCTCCCTCATCCTAGCCTTCTCCCCCCAGGAAAAGGGACTCGATAGTCGGAATTGACCATTCAAGCCGACAATACCAAGAAAACGTCTTAATAAGACTCGAAGAGTTTGCCCCAGGGCGTTTTCATCGCTTCGTTGACCCGTTTGCGGCCGATCATAGGTAACCAGAACTTGTTGTGGTATACGTTCGATGCCCAGTAAGCCCATGGAGCGATTGGCGACCGAAGAAGCATGCCTTCAAGCGGCTTCAGCGGGCCATGATAGATCAATTTTTGGCCACGTGAAGCCAGAGTATTTTCGTTGCCGGCAAAATTCCAGTTCACATCAGCGATATCATCGCCAACAACTTCGATTTCCTCAGGTTTGCCAACTCCCAATCCCATCTCGTGACCAATTCGAATCATCGGAATCAACATTGGATCGAGACCCATCATTTTCGCAGCTACGGCATCGACAGCCACCTGATCGGCAGAAGCAAGAATCACGTTCTTGTTATGGATACGCATCGCTCGCGGACCTGGACCGTCACCAGCGAACGTCCCGTCCATCACAGCGAACAAGCCCGAGTGAATTTCTTTCTGGATCTGCAACAAATCGACTAGGGTTTCGTGAATTACCGAATGAGTCCAGTGACGGTATCGGTGTAACAATCCACCAAAGGCATTTTTGAGCGCACCTGTCATCGTTGTGAACACGTGAGTCTTCACCGTGGGCAGTTGAACAATATTCGTACCCGGGAACACCTCCGGAATATAGAGGCCATCTTTGTAGACATCGTCCAGCACCAGCATCTTGGCCGTGGGCTTGTATGGAATCCACGTCACCGGTGGTACGTCGAGCGTAATGTGATCGAGGCCCAACCTATCTTCGACGACCTTGTGCTTGTTCTTCTCGCGCCCCTCGACCGGATTGACCACGACAGTGCCGTTGTGTGCCGCCGTCAGCTTGTCGAATCCATCGGATTGCAGCTTCTGCACCACACCGTCGATCTGCCAGGGGGTCGATGAACACGCGGGGTAGTAGTGCTGCCACGAAATGTTCACTTTCAGGAACGTGTCGATATCGGGCGTGAGTGCGGTCTGGTAGTCGGCTAGGTCCAGCAACCGGGCGTAATCGTCGATTACGGTCTCGGGCGTGGTGTAGATAACCGCAACCTTGCCCATTTTGGGTTCGGCGTGTGGAATGTCGAGTTGAGTCAGAACTCGCCCATCATCTCTAATCATCGAAACCATCGGTAATTTTCACTCTCATGATTACGTCGCCGAAACGCGCTGCCGTCGAACATCCGCAGTGCCAGATAACTAATCGTAGTCACATTCCACAGGTTCGCAGCACATAGACAGTGTATCGTTGGTCGAATTCAATCCACCACAGTCAGTCGAATCCAATTTGAATCAGGCGCAGTCACAACTCACGATCGATACGTGTACGCACATTCTTCCCGAATCGTTTGCAACGAACCGAGGAGCTGTCGCCCGTACCGATTCAACATTCAGAAGCCTGTTCGCCGTTCCAAAAGCCAAATTCGCCCAGATAGACGACCTCATGGCATCGATGGATTCAGCAGATATCGATAAATCGGTATGCGCTGGTTTTGGCTGGACCGATCCCGAAGTGGCGAGGGAGTCCAACGACTACAATATCGCTGCTGCGCAATCACACCCCGATCGACTCATCGCGTTTTGCAGTGTGAATCCGCTCTGGGGTGAATATGCCGTCGCCGAGGTCAGGCGATGTCACGACGCAGGAGCGAAAGGAATTGGCGAACTTCATCCTGATACTCAGGGAATTCTCAATGCCGACCTCACAGCACTGGCACCGGCACTCGATGCTGCACGTGAGTTGGAAATGCCGATTCTCATGCACGCTTCGGAGCCCGTCGGCCACGGCTATCCCGGAAAAGGGACGGTCACGCCCGATCTGCTCATGGCGATTGCCAACGCCTTTCCAAACAACATTTTTATATTCAGCCATTTCGGAGGGGGGCTACCTTTCTACGGTCTCATGCCGGAGGTGAGGTCGGCTCTTAAGAATGTCTACTTCGACTCAGCCGCATTCCCGTTTCTATATCAACCAGAGGTGTTCGATGTCGCAGCAAAAGCCGTTGGAGCCGAAAAAATCCTCTTCGCAAGCGATTTTCCACTCGTTGCTCAACAACGTGCTCTCACTGAATTCGGCGAATCTGGTCTTACCAACGAACAATCTCAACTTGTTCAGGGCGTGAACGCCGCCACTATCCTGAAAATCTAGCTGCGGTGGCCAGAAACATGCCAGTTGAACTACAAACTGGTGGCGCCACGCACGATTACTACACAGATGACAAATGCCGGAATTTGCCTCGAACTTACTAGCAGGCGTATATTGAACCTTGATATGAGCAGCGAAATCCGCACAACAACTACGAACTCGCAGCAGGTTTGTACCTGTATATGTACCTGTATACCCACAGGGGTTCTTAGTCGTGCGTGTTGTACTTGTTGACTAAATAAACAAGTCGCAACGTAAAGAAATTAGAACCCCTGTCGCAAAGCAGGGGTTTTTTGTTGCTTCAAAATCCACCCACCCACCAGTACACAACTACCAGAACAAATACTATGATCAACATCTTCAAAGTCACCCTCTCCGGAATCCGGAAAGCGATCGAATCCGTTCACGGGCTCGGTATCGAAAACGACTCGTTGCACACTGCGCGCAAAGGTCGCTAGGGTTCTGACGAACGGACTTCCGGTAGTGCCATCCTGGGCACTCGAAGGATCGCAGGAAAGGCGAGATCGAAATCACTCGCCTACTTGTGCGTCCTGTCATCCTGAATTCATTTCAGGCTCTCTCTCCCCTTGCAGTGAAAGTTGTGCTGATCGGAGCGTGCGACTCCGCACCAGATCCCTCTGTCCAATGACTCCACTCGGGACGCGTGCTCTATCGATAACGCGACGAGCGCCACTTGTGGCAAACGAGTACCATTCCGCCTCAACACGCACTTCGCACTCCACCCGGATGTAATCGTGCGATCAGGGGACTGCCCCGCTGCCGTTACGAACGGTTGAACATCCGACACTCATCCCAGCGACGATCCCGCCTGCACTTGATACCGACAGCATGATTCCAACTCCGGCCGAACTCGAAACGCTACGCGAAGCCGGGAGAATCGCCTCAAAAGCTCGAAACTGGGCTGCCGAGACGATCAAGCCCGGCTTTTTACTGCGCGATCTACAAGAAGGTATGGAAACGATGATCCGGGACGCCGGAGCATTGCCATCATTCCCGGCGCAGACCAGTCGCAATACCGTAGCGGCTCACTACTGCTCATCACCATCTGATGAGACCGTGTTCGAAGAAAACGACCTCGTAAAGATCGATGTTGGGGCACATATTGATGGGTTGATTGTCGATACCGGAGTTTCGGCCGATCTATCGGAAGATCAACGCTGGTCGGGAATGATCCAAGCCGCTTCAGACGCGCTAGACGCGGTAATCGACATGTGTGCACCCAATGTAGATGTAGAGGACATCGGCGAGAGGGTCGAGCAAGTCATCAACACCGCTGGATTTCGACCAATAATGAACTTAACCGGGCACGGATTGGGTCACTATACCCTCCATGACACCCCGCAGATTCCAAACGCACGTATCGGGCTGAAAGGCTCGCTTGAAGCCGGTTCGATCTTCGCGATCGAGCCGTTTGTGACATCAGGGCGAGGCTATATCAAGGACAACGGAAAGCCCGAAGTGTTCATGCTCGCCCACAGCCCCAAACCCTCAAACAAGATCGACTCCGACTCGCTCGATGCAATCGAATCATGGAAGGGTTTGCCGATTGCTCGACGCTACTTCAACGATCTGCCGAGAAAGCCGTTCGAGCGGACGCTCAAAGAGTTGGTTAAGCAGGGTGTACTCCGCGAATACCCGCCATTGGTTGAGATCATTGGACATCACGTCGGCTGGAAAGAACACTCGATCTGGCTAGGACCGAATGGGCCCGAAGTGCTAACAGCTTAGGAACGGCGAAATGTTGGATATGCAGTCGTTGAATCCTGACCTGCCGTCCTGCGAGTGCATCAGGATGACATTAATGGATTGGTGAGATTGCGCCGCCGTTGTTGGCGCTGATGATCATTGAGAAATGTCATCCTGATGCGCTCGAAGGACGGCAGTGGGTGGTGATGACCGATCCCGAAGGCAACGAGTTCTGCATTTCGCAATAGTTCAAGGTGAATAAACGGATATTTTGCCGGATCGGGTGCATAATGCCGCATTGGAAAATCCCGGTAGTAGTGAAATCCGAGAGTAATTTGGCATACAAAAAGATCACTGGCGTCATACCAATCCTTCAAACTCCGTTCGATTCAAATGGAAGGATCGACACCGAAAGCTTGCGGAAAGTGGTCGACTACAACATCGATGCAGGTGTCGACGGAGTCGGTATCGCTCTTGCGAGCGAAGTTCAATCGTACAACGAATCTGAGCGGGATTTACTGCTAGAAACGGTTGTCGACCAGACAAACGCTCGGGTGCCTGTGGTCATGAACACCGGAGCCATCGGCACCGAACTCGCTATTTTCTATAGCGAGCGAGCCCAAGAACTGGGAGCGGATGCAGTTATGCTCACTCCACCGGGCTCAGGAATGGCACGAGGGAATCCAGAAACCACTCGACAGTATTTTCGCGACATAGAAAAATCTGTGAATGTGTCGGTGGCTCTTCAAGACGTCGAGTTCGCACAAGTATCTCCGCAGATGGTCGCCGACATGGTGGAAGGTTGCCCCGGCATCGTCGCCTGCAAGATGGAAACACCGCCAACCCCTCCTCGGATCGCAGCAACCGTAACCGCGTTGCAAGGTAAGATCGACGTACTTGGTGGTGGCGGCGCAACGTTCTTGATGGAAGAATTGGCAAGAGGCAGCACGGGAACTATGCCATTCAGCTCAACACCTGTTGAGTTCGTTGAGATATTCAAGCTATTCCGAAACGGCGATTCTGCGGGAGCGACCGATCTTTTCAATCTCCGAATCGCACCTTTATGCCATCTGGTCAGCCAGGCACCTGAATTGGCAATCGGATTCCACAAGCAAATCCTCAAAGAACGAGGACTGATCGAATCAGCCCGAGTTAAAGAGCCAGCCGCCAAACCCGACCAACACACCCAACGAGAAATCGACGCAATTCTAGAGCGGGTGATTGTTTAATAGATCAAACAGTCAATCTTGCCGACATTGACGACTTGGTAAAAAGTGACTTATCACCCGCTGAAGTTGAACTCGAGTCCTACACCTTTTGACTTTGCCTGATCGTAGACGAGTGAAGCGCACGAAATATCCTGAATCGCCAGACCGACACTCTTGAACAGTGTGATCTCCTCGTCGTTCTCACGGCCCACCAGCGTGCCGTTCACAACAGCACCAAGATCACCATGAATATCGTCGGCCGAGTAGGCGCCTTCTCCGATCGGGATCTGGATATCGCCAGCCTCGTTTAAGCACGCCTGCTTCTGATCAGCAACTAGCTTGGCTCGCTGAATTGTGGCGGTATCGAGTTCACGAACGCCAGGCGCATGAGAACCGATTGCGTTGATGTGAGCACCGGGCTTCCACCAGTCAGCCTGAACGATTGGATTCGCCGCGGTTGTTGCCAACGCAACAACATCCGATTCACGGCAAAGCTCTTCGCCACTTCCAGTCAGACGAACATCCACACCCGTCGCGGTGGTCAATGAATCTGCAAACTCTTTTCGTGCGTCATCTGGATCAAGTGAAAACGCCAGAATCGTGTCGAGATCACGTGCGGCAGCCATCCCGACAACCTGCTGTCGAGCCTGCACACCCGTGCCAAAAATACCGCCAATTTTGGCGTCTTTTCGAGCAAGATGTCGGGTCGCAACTCCACTAACCGCACCCGTCCGGGCAGCAGTTAGGAAACCACCGTCCATCACAGCCACCACTTCACCCGTCTGGTTGTCCTGAACGAGAATCGTGCCAACAGTGGTCGGCAAATCGAACTTGGAGGGATTCTCCTTGTACACCGTCACTGCCTTGATTCCCAGTGCTCCGCCCGACTTCAGATAGGCAGGCATGTAAGCGATCCATCCGCCAACATCAGGGTCGATAAACACGGTGCGGTCGGGCATTTCTGCCGTGCCCGATGCAAGTTCGCCGAACGCAGCCTCAACTACGTCGATCGCCTTCGACATTGGGAGCAGCTTCATTACTTCAGATCGGTTCAGCAATAGTGCCACGAGATTTCTCCAGCATTGGTTGGATTGGCGGATACGCCAGTTCACCAACGCCCGTCTATTTCGAACATGGATTAAATTACGCCGGAGATTATAGCCGCGCTGTTCCCCGCACCAAATGGCGAGGCCGTATTCGTTTCGGTGAGCAACGCTTAACACTTAGGACACCTACGGAGCAGAATCCGAATGTATCGTTGATAGAACCGAAACCTTGATCGGCAATATTGTTTCAGAGGACGCACGTGTGACGAAATCGAACGATCGTGATCCTTGGCTAGGTGGCGAGGCTGAAAAAAAGCCTGACGCTACCAAGCCAAAAGATACGACCGGGCCTGAACCCGAAGAAACGCCGGTGGCCGAGGAAGTGGACGCCGCTACCGGATCACCCACCGACGAAAAAGGGGCTGCAAGTGAAGCACCATCAGAATTCGTGCCTACGGAAGTTCCTGATCGTGATCCGAGTCGCGGCGAAGAAACTTACTACGGTGGCAGGAGCGGTTCTGCCACTGGTTTCACACGGCAATCTGAAGCGAAATACGTCGCGTCAGAGCCCAAACTCTACGTCGCTCCCAACTCAGAAGACGATGACCAAGAGGAACAATCCGGGTTCCCTGAGGTTCCCGAGAATACGCATCGACTTTTCATAGCAATTGAAATCCCGCGAAAGCTAAAACGCGATTTCGCCGATCTCGCAAAAAGTTTCCGACCTCGAGAATTCGAACGCGTACGCTGGATCGAGGAAGAAGCGATGCACCTCACATTAAAATTCCTCGGCGATACGCCAGCCGACCAAGTTCACGATATCAAGAAAGCTCTCGAACGAACGGCCGAGTCGACTGGAAAGTTCACGATCAAGATCGGGCGCACTGGCTGCTTCCCGTCTTTCCGAGATCCACGAATCTGCTGGGTCGGAGTCAGTGGTGAGCTACGTCGCCTCGAGCAACTCCAGGGAAGAGTCGAAGGCGGCATGGTCGCTCTCGGGCTCGATGAGGACGACCGCGATTTCAAAGCACACATCACCGTTGGCCGCACTCGTCCGGGTATTCGTGGTCGATTCGCAGAAGACATTGGCGTTTCGTGGCAGCACGCACCGCTGCACACCACCGGACAATCAGTCCTCGTCAACGCAATCACCCTCTACCGCAGCTTCCTCAACGACAAAGACGACACCGAATACCAGCAACTAGCCAACTTCGAACTCGGCTAGAACTATCGCGTCCTGTGCAGAGCGGAGCCGAAGGACCTAGGGCGGGGGCGCGCTATGACCGAACGATCTGGATCAACCGACTTTCCACGAAATATCCTCCCAATACGGGTTCTCCCGCTCGATCCGCCACGCCTTCTTTGATGGATGCCAGCTTTTGATCTGAGGCTCAGGATCCCGAGCAACTTCGATTGAATCAGCTACCTCACACCTGACCAGTTTGGTGGTTCGATATTTAGCACTGAAATCGCCTCGCTCCATTGCAGATGTTGCTCGATACGATTTCGCAAATCGACTGTGAATCCTGTGCAGAGCACACCTTTGAAACTGGCGACCTTGCAGGCGGCGATGATTCCATTTGGGAATGTGCAGAAGATAGATAACTAGGAGCTAAAGTCCAAACTAGCGCGCCCCCTTCCCCAGATCCCTTGACTCCGATGACTCCGCTAGGGACGCGTGAGTCCGCACACTAAAACCCTCTCGCAAAACCAACTACTGCGCCAAAATCCTTCAGCACCTATACTTAACCTCGTTACAGGTAACGACGGAGACACGATCGAATCCGTCAACCCCTTCAAGCGAGCCCGGTACGGTGAAAGCGGGCATGGGGCTGGAATCGATCATCACTCCCGAACTGTTCATCGAACACCAGGGCGAAGCTGGCGAGTAGGCTGAACCGTCCCACCGGACGTTACACCGGTTCAACTGAGTGTCCCAAAATATTTAAAACTAGCTAGCTAGTCGGGAAACTAGGGTGGTACCGCGGTACCGTTTTGTCTCAAAACGCCCGTCCCTGATCCATGAGGGGTGGGTTTTGTTTTTTTAACTCGCCAACGAGAATTTTATCTCAAAAGTGCATCAAATCCGGATGCGCGAAAAGGACGACAGAAACGTGGCGAGCCACTTTGATTCGGTAAATCCTAAAGTCGATTTCGTAGCCAACGAGGAAGCAATCCTCAAGTGGTGGGAAGACAACGATATTCCCGCCCGCTACCGGAAATTGAATGATGACAAAGAGAAGAAATTCTCATTCATCGACGGGCCTATCACCGCGAACAACGCCATGGGCGTGCACCATGCATGGGGCCGCACGTACAAGGATCTATTCCTCCGATTCCGCAACATGCAGGGCTACCGCCAGCGTTTCCAGAACGGATTTGACGGGCAGGGACTCTGGATCGAAGTCGAAGTCGAGAAGGAGATGGGCTTCAAGTCGAAACGCGACATCGAAGCGTTCGGTGTCGGCAAGTTCGTCGAAGAATGCCGTAAACGTGTAGATCGTTTCGCAGATCGAATCTCGGAACAGTCCAAGCGCCTCGGCTACTTCATGGACTGGGAGAACTCGTACCACACCAAGTCCGACGAAAATAACTACACCATCTGGCACTTCCTCAAGACCTGCGCCGACAAAGGCTGGATTTACAAAGGTCGAGACGTCATGCCGTGGTGTCCTCGCTGCGGAACCGGGCTTTCGCAACACGAAATCGTCACCGAGGGCTACCAGGAAATCACCCACGAAAGCCCGTATTTAAAATTCCCTTTGATCGATGAAGGGCACGAAGGCGAAAACCTTCTTGTCTGGACCACGACGCCGTGGACCCTCGCCGCAAACGTGGCTGCGGCCGTGAATTCCGAATACACCTACGCAAAAGTAGAAGACCGCGGCTCGATCTTCTACTTCAGCAAATCACTTGTCGAAACACTGAAGCGCGATCACGTCCTAACCGACGATGCGAAAGTACTTGGCGAAGTGAAGGGTTCAGAACTGGTCGGACTCAAATACCAAGGACCGTTCGACGAACTCCCCGCTCAGGCGGCAACCAAAGACCAGCACCGCGTACTTTCGTGGGGTGAAGTCGGCGAAGACGAGGGAACCGGAATCGTCCACACAGCTCCCGGAGCAGGTGCCGAAGACTTCCAACTCGGGAACGAAAACGGCCTCACGCCGATCGCACCCCTCGACCAAAACGGTGTCTATAAAGAAGGGTTTGGTGAACTGACCGGCAAGGCTGCAGCCGATGTAAAAGACATGGTCTTCGCTTCACTCCAAGAAAAAGGTCTGCTGGTTCGGGTGAACAAGTACACCCACCGGTACCCCGTCTGTTGGCGTTGCAGCACCGAACTCGTATTCCGGTTGGTCGACGAATGGTTCATCGGCATGGACGAAATTCGCCCGAAAATGGTGAAAGCCACGAATGAAATGAGCTGGTATCCGGAATTCGGAAAGGCACGTGAACTCGACTGGCTCAAAAACATGCACGACTGGATGATCTCGAAGAAGCGCTACTATGGTCTCGCTTTACCGATCTACGCCTGCGACTGCGGGCATTTTGATGTGATCGGATCCAAGGAAGAATTGCAAGAACGGGCAGTCGAAGGATGGGAAGAGTTCGAAACCAGCGGAGCCTCACCGCACCGACCATGGGTTGATGGCGTCAAAATCGCCTGCTCAGAGTGCGGAGAAACAGTCGATCGAATTCAGGACGTCGGCAACGCATGGCTCGATGCCGGAATCGTCAGTTTTTCGACTCTCAAATACAACACCGATCGCGAATATTGGAAAGAGTGGTTCCCTGCCGACTGGATGTCCGAAAGCTTCCCGGGTCAGTTCCGCAACTGGTTCTACTCGATGATCGTCATGGCAGCTGTGCTTGAAGATTCGATGCCTGCAAAGCAGGTTTTTTCGTATGCGCTCATGCGTGACGAAAACGGCGAGGAGATGCATAAGTCTAAGGGCAATGCTATCTGGTTCGAAGACGCTGCCGACAAGATGGGCGTCGATGTGATGCGTTGGACATTCAGCCGTCACAACCCGGCATCAAACATCAACTTCGGGTTCAAATCCGGTGATGAGGTTCGTCGTCAGTTCGTGATCCCGCTCTGGAACATTTACTCGTTCTTCACGACATATGCCAATCTGGATGGATGGACTCCCGAAAATTGCTCGGTTCCTTCATCGTTTGGGTTCACGGAAGATGGCGAGCAAAACGCCCTCGAATTGTGGGAATTCCCCGCCGATGAGGGTTTTTCTGAACTCGACCGCTGGATTCTCTCCGAGCTAAACCAGCTCACGGCCAAGATGACCGACAACCTCGAAAACTGGCATCTTCCGTACGCCGCCGGAGGAGTCGAACAGTTCGTTGAAGACCTCTCGAACTGGTACGTCAGGCGATCACGTCGACGCTTCTGGAAGACGGAGGGCGACAAGGATAAGAACGCAGCCTATTCGACGCTGTACACGTGCCTCACGACGCTGTCTCGACTGCTGGCACCGTTTACTCCCTTTGTTGCCGACATCATCTATCGCAACCTTGTTGCTGATCGAGTTGATGACGCCCCCGACTCGGTTCATCTCACATCATGGCCGAAAGCGAACACATCGCTCATCGACGAAGATGTGATGAACCAGACTCGACTCGCTATTCGACTTGCTTCTCTCGGTCGTTCTGCCCGTGCGCAATCTCGCCTGAAAGTACGCCAACCTCTCGGAGAGTTCGTTGCGGAAGTACGACACGACTGGGAGCACTCCGCTCTCGCCAAGATCGAGCCGATCCTCATGGAAGAACTAAACGTAAAGACGGTTCGTGACGCCTCAGAAATCGGTGGCTTGCTCGGATTCGAAATCAAACCCAACCTCAGGTTGCTCGGACCGAAATACGGAAAGCAAATGGACGACATCAGAAACGTTCTGCAAGACGCTGACGCCAACGAAATCGCTCGTGCTTCTGAAGCCGGTGAAACGATTTCTGTCGGTGGATTCGAGCTCGAACCCGATGAAGTTCTAGTCGAACGAGTAGCGCACGATAACTACGCAGTCGCTACCGACGCCGGATACGCCGGAGCGGTGCTGACTGAGGTTTCGGAAGAGCTCAAAGCTGAAGGCACAGCGCGAGAAGTGGTACGAGTGATTCAGAGCCTGCGGAAATCGTCGGGACTCGAAATCTCAGATCGCATCAATCTCTGGATCTCGTGTTCCGAAAACGTAACCGGCGCACTCATGACCCACGCCGACTACATCGCCGAGGAAACCCTTGCCGAAAACGTCGATCTCGGAGCCGTGCTCAGCGACGACGCACTAGCAGTAACCGCAACGGAAACGCTCACATTAGACGACGACACCAAAGTGACCGTGGCGTTGGAGAAGGCATAAAATATGTCCTCCCTCTTTTCAAGGGATGGAGCCAAGGGCTGGGTTCAATCGCCCATCCGCCCAGAAAAAGCAACTTCAAGAAAGCCCACCCATGAAAGCACTCCTCCTCGACAAGCCTGGACCTGTTAGTGATTTACGCGTTGGTGAACTTCCGTTGCCCGAACCCGGTCCCGACGAAATCCGTGTGAAAGTCCACGCGGTCAGCCTCAATCCGGTCGATTACAAGCTCGCCGGTCGAGGTAACAACAACTGGGCATGGCCGCACGTGCTTGGACTCGATGTGGCTGGCGTCGTGGATGCCGTTGGAGCCGGTGTGGCTCAATGGCAAACCGGCGACCGTGTCTTCTACCACGGCGATCTCACAAAAGCAGGCGGGTTCGCCGAGTACGCAATCACAACTGCCCACACCACCGCCAGAATTCCCAATAACGTTTCGTATGCAGAAGCAGCGGCAATACCGTGTGCCGGTCTAACGGCATACGAAGCGGTTGTTCGCCGACTCGATGTCCAACCCGAGCACACCGTATGGATGCAGGGCGGTGCTGGCGGTGTAGGCGGCTTTGGCGTGCAAATATGCACTAATATCGGTGCGACAGTTATCACGACCGCCTCTGCGCAGAATCACGAGTTCGTGAAGTCGCTCGGTGCTGACCACGCAATCGACTACAACACCGAAAATGTCGTTGAACAGATCATGGAAATCACGAATGGCTGCGGCGTCGATCGCGTTTTAGGTGCTGTCGATGTGAACACTGCTAACGAGGGCATTGAGGTTCTGAAATTCCGGGGCGGAATCGCATGTGTTGCCGGGATGCCAACCACTACCGACACGACGTTCTCAGGTGCAAAGTCGATCCACAACATCGCCTACGGTGGCGCTCACACATCGACTAATCGGGTTGCGCAAATGGATCTTGCGCGAATGGCAGAAGAAATGATCGCTCTCGTCGCCGCAAAGAAGATCGATCCCATGATCGAGCAAACAATCACTCTCGATCAAATCTCAAAAGGACTTACTCTGCTACAAACCCGCCACGTAAAAGGCAAGATCGTGGTCGAGATCGCCTAACCCGCTGCCAGCAACGTTTCCCGAGCGGCAGCCTAGGGGCCTTGGGTGGGGTGGTTTCCGACTCTGGCACGCTCTCTCATCGCAAGAACGATCGCCCAAACGAAACGCCACTCTTGCGAACGCACACGCCTACCCGCACGCTTCCTCCACTCCTGTCAGAACGCGGAAAAAAACGTCCGCAAATCACCCAGCAGCAACGTCGATCAAGGCAATACGGGAATCTGCGCCAAGCTAGGTGTTCACTCTACACCCGCTCGTCACGTTCGATTTCGTCATCTCGGGGTGACCCAGAACCCCTCACTGCACCTGGTTCTTCGGAAAATTCAGGATCCTGCGCACCTGCGGGAACTGGATTAGGCATACCAGGTAACGACGAAGTACCTCGTATTCGCTCGAGGCTGCGTGACAACGAACGATTTCGCTTCTTCTGCTCGGCTTCCGCCAAATAGAAGGCGTATCGAGAAGTAAGCATCGCACCCACAAGCAAAATGATCGCTGATACGTAGACGAAAATCATCAGCACGATGATGGCGCTAACACCACCGTAGATCGAAGTCGCCACACCGCTCATGTTTCGCAGGTAGAAAACGAAGACCGCCTTTGAGATTTCGAACGCGGCCGCACCAGCTAGAGCTGTTGGCCAAACTTCGTTGAACCGCAACTTCGTGTTTGGCAGCCACCAGTAGAGCGTGAGGAACACGGCGAACGTGAGGATCAACGGAACGAAGAGGGCGAGTTGCTGCCACAGGACGGGATCGCTGATAGGAGCATCTGGCAACCAGATAGCCGAGAGATCCTGAAAAAACGTGATTACAGCAGTGATGAAGAACGATCCGAACAGCAACGTGGTTGCGCCAAACATCAGAGCGATGTCCATAAGTCGTTCGGTGAGGAACGGTCGGGGTTTGTTGATGCCCCAGATAACGTTGATGCTCTTGCGAATCGCGCTGAACACCTGCTGCGATACCCAGAACAAACCGATTATGGCGACTACACCACCAGCGGTTCGACCTGCCGAAATACTCTCGAAGAAGTTACTGAGAAATGCGTCGTCGGCTTCGGCCAGAACAGGAATCTGTTCACGTAGACCAGTGATCAATTGCTCTTCGAATCCCTCGATGCCAAGGACAAACGAGAACACTGCGATCAGGGCAAGGGATAGCGGAAACAGCGAAAAGAAGGCGTAGTACGCAATGGCCGCAGACATGTACGGCCCGTTCTTGGCTAGAAACTCGTTGAAATTACTGGCAATAAATCTGATTATGAATACGAACGCGCTGAGCATCAGGCCAACTATTGTGCCTACACCCACACCATCGACGCAATCAGTGCATCAAACGGAATTCCACCTAAACAGGCACCCGTTCTCATATCCTGAGTGGCAAACGGGATTTTGGGGAGGGGTGGCTCTGCATGGCACGTTCGTTCAAATACAGGAACGAATTCACCAACCAAGCAAGCTTCCACCGCACCGGGTTCCTCCCCAGCGGTCGGAACTCGTTGGAACGCTAACCCAGTTCGCCAGCTCGGAAGGCTGTGAGGTAGTTCATCGCAAAATCATCGTTACCTTGAAGCAGATCCAGTGCCAGTTTCACCGGTCCGGATTCAAGATCGATGTTCAGCGAGCGTTCGGCAGATGTCGTCATCGGGTCAACAATTCCAGCATCCGCACCCGCCTGTATAGCGAGGTACAGGAACACGTCGTTAACAAGTCGACGCTTCGGAATGCCAAACGACACGTTGCTCATGCCACCTGCGATGTGAATTTCGTCACCGAACTCTGCCCGCGTGCTCTTCATAGCGTCGAACACGTGGTTTCCGTAGTTCGAATCGACCGAAATCGGGAACACCAGTGGATCAACGAACAGATCAACCTTCGCCATACCCTTACTGAGCGCCATTTCGACTATGCGGCCGATGTTCTCGATTCGCTCGTCGGCATCGGCGGGCATGCCGGTTTCGTTCGACGCCATAACAACGGCTCGAGCGTCGTACTTCATCGCCAGTTCAATTGCCTCAGGTCGTTCGAGTGCGATCGAATTGAGCATCGGGCGTCCCTGAGTGCCACTGTACGTGCTCAACCCAACTTCGATGATCTCTAGATTGGATGAATCGATGCTCGGTGGTACGGACGAGACTGACTCGATAAACTTCACCAGCCACTCCATCGACGCCTTCTGCTCGTCGAGTAGGTACGAAGATTCGTCGACGTTCAGGTCGAGATATGTCGCCCCGGCTTTGATCTGCCGATTCACCTCGTACTGAATATACGCCCGACCCTCTGACGCTTCGTCGGCATCACCGTTCGCACCCATCCAGATAGCTATCTGGAAGTGCTTGAGGTTGCCCTGCTCGTACGGCTGAGTAGTGGTGAAATGGGCGGGAACATGAACGTAACGCTGTACAACGTCAACTTTGTATTTAACGGCTTCGGTACCGGCTTCAAAAACATGACCGCGAATTCCACCACGTTTCACAATACGGGTTGCGTGGATATTCTCACCGATTATGGTGAACTGTTCGGGACTATCGATTACTGTTGACATTTCTCTCACTTACTGATGTGGTCACAACTGAACTGTCATGCCGGTTTTTCGAACGTAGAAAGTCGATTTAGCGGGTACTGATTATGCCCCACCGTCGGTATCAACCGCCTTCTGCCTTGCGTGATGATCCCGTGCTAGAAAAGTGTTCGCCCATGCAGACGTATGTCGCAGCGACGCATCACGAAATACGACAGGACGCTGGAGCATTTTCGTCTCATCGCCAAACGGCTTCAGTCGATCGTAAGCACGTATCCAAATACACTCCTGGTCCAGAATCTCGCACTTGCCAGCCTTGGTTCCGCCACACGGACCGTTCCGTTGGCTTTTTACGCACTGGGACTCGGGACACAGATACGCAATGTCGGGAAGCGAACAATCGCCACAGTCTCGGCAGTGGTACACCGGAACCTTCGATGCCTGTTCGAGCATGTGGGCAAAGCCCGAAAGCTTCTTACTCTTTTCAAGCTGACCGTAAATCGCTCTGGCAGGGTTAAATCCCGGTGCGCCTTCCGCCAGCACGAGGTCGTGAGCGACCTTACCTATTCGGTACTGAAGTGGAACCGTAAAGCGCGATTTTGCTCTTTTAGGTTTAGATTTCGAAACCAGATACGATTTGCTGACTTCGTTCGAACTTAAACCGGCGTTGTCGCCCTGCCCGTAGTGATAGAACTCGCCTGGTTGCGCGAAATTGATCTCTTTGGCGAAATCTTTCCAGTCGTTCTCTCCAAACGATTCCGCCATGCACAAGATGCTCTGGATTCGCTTAAGTTGCGGTCTACCCGAGATATATGCACCTCGATAGCCAATGCCTTTGAGGATTGCTATCTGTTTTGCTGCCAGTTCTGAGAAGAAGGCTCGTCCTCGATCTTTCGATTTGGCCTGCCTATTTCCTTCGTCACGAAGAGCGTCGGAAACCCAAACTCCCGGGACTCCCCATCGGTTGAAAAATCGACCTGCAGGTGCGGTGAGAATAAACACCGACCCGATAAGCGGAACGTCGATGTTGTTCGTCTTAACGTACTGAAATAGCTCGGATGCCTTGCGGGAGTCGTAGCCGATCTGCGTGATAGCGAACTTAGCGCCCGTGCGCACTTTGAGTGCCAGCTTGAAGTATTGAGTCATCAACTCACCTTCAAGTTTTTTGAATGGACTTACCGCACAACCGGCAAAGAAGTTGGTTTTCTCCAAACGGTCTTCTCGATCAACCGAGCCCCACATCTGGTTCGAAAGTCCCTCGTTCATCTGTCGCATCAGCTCGAGCAGGCCAACAGAGTCGATGTCGAACACTGGCTGCGCCTGTCCCTGAAAACCGCCAATCGGATAGTCACCAGAAAGTGCCAAAACATTCGAAAATCCCTGGCTACCGAGCGCCCAGAGTCGACTCTCTACACCGTTCCGGTTGTAGTCTTTGCACGACATGTTTATCACAACATCTCGACCACGGAAAAGCAGGTCCTGTCCCAACACTTCGGGCCGAATGTGCGGATTGCCACCGGGATTGTCGGTCAACGATACGAAATCAACCCGATCGAACTCGGAAAGGGTTTTTGCCAATTCAGCAGTCTTCCTTGAAGCCTCTGCCATTAGCAGTCCACGCGAAGTTTCAATCTCGACCGCAGTTAGAAATCGATCGCTATCTTCAAGCATGCCCCGCAGGTTTTGAGAATTCGCCCCGTCCGGTTCCAACGTAGTTCCTTTTGCTAAATCGCCTGCTCAGTTTCTGGGCCCTTAAGCCTAAGTGCAACTGTGTCGAACACTCACTACGTCCGCAAGCCCAAAAAATGAGTAAACCAAGATATTTCATGGGTGTATTCGCGTTTTGAGTTCAACACCCGATCGACACAAACTATTAATTCGTACTTTCGCGTGCTGTTTTCTGCATGATCGCGTAACGCGCTGCGGGTAGAATAAGCGAGTGTTTGCAGTTGGCCGTTACCGGATATTGGTTCCGTGTAACGCTTACGTGTAATTGAACTGTGAGGGAGAGGATCCGAATCCTCGGTACCGTATGAAAACAAAGCAGCAAGTCGTAGTAGTTGGGCTAGGTCGATTCGGCGGTAACGTCGCTCGTACGCTTTACCAGCTCGGGCACGACGTGATGGCAATCGATATCGATGAAGAGCGTGTCCAGATTCTCATGGGTGAGGTGACATACCCAGTCGCCGGCGACGCCACACAAGAAGCCGTTCTGCGTGAACTCGGAGTTCACAATTTCGACATCGGTATTGTCGGCATCGGTGCCAACATCGAAGCCAGCATTATGGTTAGCGTTCTATTCCAAACAATGAACCTGCCGTTTATCGTTGCTCGTGCCCACAGCGCTCTGCACGGCAACACTCTACGGCGACTCGGTTGCCACCGTGTCATTCATGCTGAGGAAGAGATGGGCAGCCGATTGGCCCACAGTCTGTTCAATCCCGACGTTGAGGAATATATGGAACTGGCCGAAGCTTTCGGCGTCAGTCGCCTTCAGGTTCCCGATCGCTTCACCAACATGACGCTGGATGAAGCCGGATTCGCAAGTGCTCGTGACAAGTACGGAATAGCCATCGTTGCGCTCAAACGAGGTGACAACATCACGCTAAGTCCCGATTCCGAGGAACGACTTCGTTCCGGGGACGTACTCGTCGTTGCAGGTCGAGACGAATTCGTCAGCAAAATCACTAACTAGCTCCAGAGCATACGAACAGCAAGCTGTCTGAACCCATTCAGGGGAAATAGTTGAGAGAAGGTAAATAACACATATGCCTTTCAACCGAGTCATCGCAGTCGTCGCCGACGATCCATCAGATATAAACACCGTTTCTCAGGCAGCCGATATCGTCCGAAACGACCGCGGTCGTCTTTTTGTGATCTACGTCATCAAGGTTGAACGCTCGCTCCCGCTGGATGCAGAAATCGAAGAACAGATTGCGCGTGGTGAACAGGTTCTACATCGATCAGAACGCTTAGCTCGCCTTCCTCGAAGCGATATCGACTCTCAGCTACTTCAGGCTCGCGACATCGGCCCTGCGGTTGTGCATGAAGCGGTCGTCCGCGATGCAGATGCGATCGTCATCGGAACTCCGTATCTCACCGATTACGGCTCTTTTTCACTCGGGAGCGACATTCCATACATACTCGAACATGCGCCATGTGATGTAATTGTGTGGCGTGAACACAGCAACGCAGCGAGACCGGTGGCTCGAACAGCAGGAAACGGTCGAGCCTGACAAGCTGATATAACGAATCCTAACCAAGCACACACGATTCAGGACTCACAGCCCCAAAATATGAACATGATAATCGTGGGAGCCGGGAATCTAGGCTCATCACTCGCTCGAAAATTTAGCGATCTCGGTCACAGGATCACTGTGATCGAAAAGAACCCGAAAGCGGCCTCTCTGCTTCCACGCGGGCACGTCGATTCTGGTGTTATAACGATAATCCACCACGATGGAACGACCGGGGCGGCAATGATTGAGGCCGGAATCTCCAATGCCGATGTATTTATCGCAGCTACCGGCAAAGACTCGCTGAACGGTCTGGCCGCCCAACGAGCAAAAACCATTTTCCGAATTGATGAAGTGATGACGGCCGTCAAGGACGAGGGCGCGAGAACGCTCTACGATTCGCTCGGCATCACCACGATCAACAAAACCGCACTCGCCAGCGATGAACTTGTGAAAACGCTGACAACAGAGGAGAGCTAGAGAGCTTGTATCTAGTAATTGTCGGCGGCGGAAAAGTCGGAGCACCACTCGCATCGTCTCTCATCAATGAGGGGCACGAAGTGTTCGTACTAGACAATAATCCCGATACCGTTGCACATCTTCAGCGTGAACTCGGAATGATCGCAACCATCGGCGATGCCACTTCGGTACGTGCCCTTGAGCACGCCGGGGCAGCACGGGCTGGAGCAATCATCGCCACAACCAACTCCGACGAAGACAATCTCGCGGCATGCCAGTTGGCGAAGAGCAATTTCGATGTCCCTCGAACTATTGCAGTTGCGCACTCGCCTGAAAATGCTGAATTGTTCGATCTCACCGGTGTAGATCTCGTCGTAAGCGCCACCGATCTTGTGCTATCGAATCTCGCAACCGCGCTTCCTGCGCACCCGCTAATTAGGCTTATGCCAATTGCCGATCGTACGCAGGAGCTGGTCGCTATCAAGCTTCCGGCGGCGGGAACTGCCGTTGGGCATACGATCTCTGGGCTCAGACTCCCGTACGGAACTAAAATCGTATTGATTATCACAGCAGATGGTCACTCAAAAACTCCTGACGCTGACGCGCTTATCGAGGCTGAAGACGAAATTATCGCTCTGTCGCCTACAAACTCAACCACTGAATTGTGGGAACTCCTAACCGAACTGAGGTAACCATGCCAAAAACAGTCGCATTTCTCGGTCCTGAAGGCACTTACTCCGATGAGGCGTGCTTCTTTTACGCCCCGGAAGATGAGCGAACTTCGTTCGCATCTCTCGGACTGGTGACTGCTGCGCTCGAAGAAGGCAAGGTCGACGAAGCGGTTGTTCCTATCGAAAACTCTCTCGGTGGCACAGTCATCGAGGTTGTCGACTTCCTGATCAACTCAAGAAACACCCACATCGTCGGCGAGATTCTTCTTCCTATCGATCACTGTCTGATCACCCGCCCAGGTGTCCAGCTTGGCGACATACGAGTAGTGATGTCGAAGCAGGAGGCGCTCACGCAGTGCCGAGGCTTCCTTTCCACTGAACTGAGGTTTGCCGAGCAGATCCCAACAACCAGCACCGCACTGGCTGTGACTGATCTCAAGCAAGGGGACGATCGAACAGCTGCAATCGGGCCGCGCAGATCGGCCGAACTTGCTGGAATGCCGATTCTTGCTCAGGGAATTCAGGATCGTCAGAGCAATGTGACGCGTTTTGTCGTTCTGAGTTCAAATGGCGATGCCCCGGCAGGGAGCGACAAGACATCGATCGCATTCGATTTCGATAAGCCTGATGCACCCGGTCTCGTTTTCGGGGCACTCAGCCCGTTCGCCGACCGAGAAATCAACCTGCTGAAAATCGAGTCCCGTCCCACAGGAAGAGGGATGGGTAACTACATCTTCTTGCTTGATTTCGAAGGCCAGATCGATGATCCGCACGTTAAAGCGGCGATCTCAGAACTGATAAAGCACACGTCAACATTCAAGGTCTTCGGCACCTACCCGAGAGCACAAGGATTAGCGGTCAGGTAGGCGTGATTCGCCGAGAACAGTTCATACTGGCTGATCTCGCGTCGACCTAGAGGTCTTCGTCGTCCAGATCGAGATCGTCAAAGCCGTCGTCGTCTCGCATCTGAGACGCTGCACGACGTCCCTCACTTGCGGCAGTCGCCATGCGCTCGCGAGTGGCGGAAGTAAGCTCATCGGCCTTGTCCCGCCATTCGCGGCTCTGATCGAGAATGAACGCACGAGTCTCTTCGCCCGATTTGGGAGCAAAAATCATTCCGGCGACAAAGCCACCGATACCGCCCATTAGCAGTCCGAGAAGGAATCCCCCTCCACCGCCATCTTTCTCAGCCATTTCTTACCTCTAGGTCCAGGTGCTGCTGGAGACTCAATTCCAACAATCATCTTCGATAAGCACCGATACCGTGATTTAGCTTTCTTCTGCGTCTGGATCTTCCGTATCCGACCCACTCCCGCCAAACAGACGGCCTACGCCCTGAAACATTCCGATTAGCCCAAGTCCTTTGGCGACTGGTCGAAGCGCTGAAGCGGCGTCTTCCATGGCTCGCCTTGCAACAGCAACTCGCCCAAACGTTTCTTCGAATCTCTCGGCAACATGCTCGATCCGGTCCATGAAGCGGCTCACCCTGAGGTACAGTCGCAGGGAAATTATCGAAGCAAACATCAGCAGGACGAACGAAAACAACAAAAAGACGATTAATACAACGTCTTTGATTTCGGTGATTGTCACAGTAGTTGTCATGTTTGATCTAGAGCGAAACGCCCTGACAGCGTGAGCGATTTCAGTCGAAATCACTCGATGCCAGCCACTTCATCTTAACAGTGAGACGATCCGCATAGCAATATTATTTAGTGTTCTCTTAGTAAGTATTTACTTTATTATTTAGGGGATATTTGGCTGCCACGCGAGTACGCTCCTGCCCATCAGATGATCGCCCAGGTGATCACCAAATCACACAAATTTATTGGACTAATGCCGGCATTGCTTGAACGAGAACGAACGGTTTACTCGAGAAAGTCTCGAAGCTTCTTTGATCGAGTCGGGTGACGTAGTTTTCGCAGTGCTTTCGCCTCGATCTGGCGAATGCGCTCACGAGTGACGCCAAACTCACGCCCAACCTCTTCTAACGTGCGGCTCCGGCCGTCTTCCAGGCCAAACCGCAGCTGCAGAACTCGGCGCTCACGCTGGCTAATCGAATCGAGTACGTCGTCAACCTGCTCTTTCAGCAGCTGATACGTCGCAGCATCGGAAGGTGCTTGCGTGTTGTTGTCGGGAATAAAGTCACCTAGCGAAGAATCTTCTCCCTCACCGATCGAAGTTTCGAGTGAAATCGGCTCCTGAGAGATTTTGAGAATCTCTCGAACGCGATCCGCTGGCATCTCCATCTCTCGACCGATCTCCTCAGAAGTCGGCTCACGCCCAAACTCCTGAACAAGACGTCGGCTTACTCGCAGCAACTTGTTGATCGTCTCGACCATATGAACAGGAACACGAATCGTCCGTGCCTGGTCGGCAATCGATCGAGTAATCGCCTGCCGTATCCACCACGTTGCGTACGTGCTGAACTTGTAACCCTTGCGGTAGTCGAATTTCTCGACTGCTCGAATCAGACCGATATTGCCTTCTTGAATCAAATCGAGAAGCGACATCCCGCGACCGATGTACTTCTTGGCAACCGAAACCACCAATCGAAGGTTTGCTTCGGCAAGATGACGTTCAGATCGCTCGGCCTGATCTTCGATCTTCGAGAAATGTGCACCAAGCAGGAATTCGTAAACAACCAGTTGCTCGTGATAGGCCTTCGTCTCTGCCTTCTTCACAAGAGAATCCAGTTTCGGATCGTCATCGAGCGCATCGAGAGTCTCGGGCGCAACCAGAGCGGAATCAATCGATAGATCCCTCACCAAATCCTGCGCCTGCTCGAGTTCGCAATTGAACGCATCCGAAAGGAACGCCAGCAAATCATCGTTGTGAGGACCATCGATCAACTTACGGAGTTCGGGAATACCAAGTAGCGTTCCAAGCGTCACAGTCTTCGGAAGTCCAATGAACCCGGCAATCGCCGCGGCAGCCTCGTTCTGTGAACCTACTCGCGTGAGCAGCTCGAGCGTTGTGTCGGCAGCTGTGGGCATTCGCCCTGTCTGAGCAGCCATTTCAGCCTGAATATCAGCAAGACGTTGCGAAATTTCCATTCCCCGAGCGAGGAATCGCTCATCTTGTGCTGTCAGTAGTCCAACACGGCCGATCTCGCGCAGGTACATGCGCACTGGATCGTCAGAAATCTCGGAATCTTCGACCATCTGGTTGAAGTTCAAAGCGGCGATACCTTCGGACTGCTTCGAACCCCAGGTTTCTAAATCGGAAACACTTGCTGCCACAGCCGAAGACCGGAGCACGGCAGGGGCCGCACGATCACCGGTATCGTCATCGTCGGTCTCGTTTCCATCAAGGTTATTGCTGCTATTCGGCAGCAGCAGTCCCCCTGTATTACCAATATCCTGAAGTTGGTCTTCGTTATCGGTTATCTGGGTGGATCGTGCCATTTTCATGCCCGCCCTGTCATTGCTTTGCGAAGGTTCTCGTTCGGTAGGAGCGATTGTTCCAATTGCTCCTGTACTTCCTCACCTTCCAGCCCTTTGAGTCGCTCGGTCTGCAGCTTCTTAATGCGTCGAAAGTGCCGTTCTCTCAAACGCATTACGCACTGAGTAACATCCTCTACATGCCGAGCTTGATTCGACGGAGGAAGTTCACGTTCAGCAAGGCGATGTGCTTTTTCCGTCAACTCGTCACCAAGTTCGTACGAAATCTCGCCAAGTGTAGAGGACGATTGCCACACCGTAAACAAAGCGCGATTGTCCGACTCGTGCAAAAACTCCGAAGGCATCGCCACCGCATGCTCTCGCAAATCCTCTCTCTGCAGTATGAGGGAGAGCAGATGCTCCTCAAGCGGATCACCTGCCGAACTATCGAGAACCTCGGTAACCTGCTCCGACGAAATTCGTCCCGTATCAATAAACTGCGACCTGCTTCCCTTTCTTGAAGAAGAAAACTGCCGCGTCGAGCCAGATCGTGCCCTGACCCGAGGCTTATCAACGATCGACTTGAGCCGTTGCTCGGTAACCCCCGCCAATTTTGCTGTGGCCGACCAGTATCGATCCTGATCGTAGTCGTTCTTGACCTTGTAGATCAGGCTGGCAACGCTATTTGCGAAATCGGCAATCCCTTGACCCGATTCGAGATTATGAAGTTTTGACTTCGCAACTATCAAATAGTCGAGAAATGGCTCGGCGTCGCCAAGTGAAGCTCTCCAACTATCTGGGTTCGAACGAATCGCCTCGTCGGGGTCTTTTCCGCCATCCGGGCGGGCGACCTTGATTTCCACATTACGATTCCGACCTGCGTTGATCTCGCCGACCAGTCCGTCCAACGATCGCATCGTAGCGGTCTGTCCTGCGGCGTCGGAGTCGAGGCACAACACGATGCTGCCGGTGGTGCCCCCCGCTGAAGCGTGTCGTGCCAGGACGTCCAACTGCTGACCGGTAACCGCCGTTCCCATTGAAGCAACAACGTTTGTGAAGCCGTGTTCATGCGACGCTATGACATCCATATAGCCTTCAACAACTACCGCTTCATTCGACGCTCGAATCGACTCTGCCGCCCAATTCAATCCATACAGGATCGATGACTTGTCGAACGCGTCTGTCTGCGGCGTATTGAGATACTTAGGTTCTGAGCTATCGAGTGTCCGAGCGCCGAAACCGATAATTCGGTCACGGACATCACGAATCTCGATCGTCAGACGACCGGTAAACATATCGCGCCAGGAACCATCGTCCTTGCGAGTGATCAAACCGGCATCGCGAGCAGTACGAGCCTGAACATTCCTCGTTCGCAGATGTCCTAAGAGAGTCTCCATTCCAGAAGGCGCTAAACCAAGTCCACGGCGAATAGCAGTTTCGATATCAATTCCTCTATCGGTCAGGTACGTAAGGGTTTCTTCGCCGACAGGCGCTTTCAACCTCGAAAGAAAATATTCTGCGGCGATATCGTTAGCTTCAATAAGTCCCGTGACCGGGTTCTTACGAGGCTCGTTCTTACGCTCCTCGACCTTGATACCAGCCCGGTTCGCCAGGTTCTCTAACGCCTCGACGAACGACAGATTCTCCTGCTTCATCATGAAGGAGATAACGTCGCCACCCTCGGCACAGGAGCCAAAACATCTCCAACTGCCCGACTCGGGGTAGATCACAAACGATGGCGTACGCTCGGAGTGGAACGGACAGAGGGCCTTAGGTTGGCGCGACGAAGAATCCAGGTCGACATAATCTGAAATGACCTGAACGATATCGGATCGGTTTTTTACCTCGTCGACTAACGCCATATCTTTAAAACTCATCACATCCAGAAGGATGTGATTACGAAATCGAAATGGTGATGTCACACCTCAAATTTGAGATCGAATTCACCAGAACAGGAGTTCAAATTCCACACGGATTCGGATAGGCGGAACTGTGCCGAGAAGTATACGGACTGAATTTACCCAGTGATACCTGAGCAAGGGCAATTTTTGGTGAATTCTAAATCCGACCCTGAAACACACCATCGCTCAACCCTGGTTTGACCTGCTCGGCCATCATGAGGGCGTAGTTGTCGGTCATTCCGCACACGTAATCGGCTGCCGCTCGGTCAGTCGATCCTGAGAGTTCTCGCAGCCACGCAGGAATTAACTCGGGCTTGCGATTGAAATGCTCGAATAGCACTCCAACAATCGCCGCCGCCTTGCGCCCTTCAACTGAAGCACTGATCGGGTGGTAGAACCGCTCGAACATAAACACCCGCAGATCGGTAACGATATTTCCAAGTTCGGGAGACATGCGAATCCACGGCTTCTCTTCGCCTTCTACAGTGGAATCCTCAACATCGATCTCGCCGGTGCAGTCCCACGATGACTCGACAACGTCCCGCACGACAGCATCTACGCGCTGTGAATGCCGTTCGCCAAGTGCTTCGACCGCCTCGACAGGTAGATCTTCGGGCTTGATGTAGTCTGACCTAAGTGCATCAAGAATGTCGTGCGCCAGATACGCCAGCGCATCGGAAATACGAACGATCTGGGCTTCAAGAGAAAGACTCACTACAGCTGACCGAGAGAGGAACTGTCCCTCCGGTTTCGAGTGATTTCGTATGCCGTCGATGACATGCTCTGTGAGGTTCAGACCCTTGCCATCTTTTTCTAGCTGAGTAATCAGTCTTACCGAGTGACGGCTGTGATGAAATCCGTCCGCAAGCATCTGGTTCAAAACGTCTTCACCGATGTGCCCGAACGGGGTGTGACCCAGATCGTGCCCAAGCCCAATCGCTTCGACAAGATCTTCGTTTAGATTCAACCCTCGCGCAATCGAACGCCCGACCTGCGACACCTCGATTACGTGAGTAAGCCTGGTCGTGAAGTGATCACCCTGCGGAGCAACGAACACCTGACTCTTGTGCTTTAGTCGTCGAAACGAGTTCGTGTGAACGACACGGTCGCGATCGCGCTGAAACTCGGTACGCGTCGCCGATGGCTCCTCAGGATTCGCTCGAGCCGAATCGACGGAACGCGAAGCGAATGGTGACAACAACTCCTCACGCTGCTCAAGTCGAGCCCTGACAGCGTTGAGGTTGGGTTTCGTATTTCTAGAGATCGTGTCCATCGAATTCAAGCCTATATGCGAAGCCGAAATTGGTCACGCGCCACGGGCTGGATCTCCGTGCAAGTTTCGGACTTGTCGTTGCGTCACAAAGATCGTGACGATCAGCACTAGGATGATCGTAGGCCCAACCATCATTCCCGCACGCATGCCCATCAAACTCGCCATAGTGCCCGTCCACAGCCCACCCAGCACACCGGAAGCTCTGTGAGATTGCGAATACGCCCATCACCCGGACCAGAATGTCCTCTGGAACACGTAGCTGTACGGCGTTTATCGACGAAATGTTGAAAAATCCGTTCCAAAAGTAAGCCAGCGCAGCCAGCACCATTCCGAGCGCCAGTGAAGGCGAGTTCGACACCACCAGCATGATCGCAGAAAACGATGCCGCTCCCCCCGGGTATCACCCAGCCGAGGCGTCGTCCCGGCGAAAGACGCCCAGCGACCATGATGCCGCTGAACGCCCCGATGCCCGCCGATGAAAACATGAAGCAAACTTCTCTCTTGCCACCACAAACAGTTCGACGTAAGCAGGAAATAATCCGATCCACCCGAACACCATCAGCATGTTCGAAAAAGCCATAATCATGGGCACCAGCAACACCCGGTGTCGCCTTATAGAGCGAATCCCAGTGCCTAGATCACGAAGCACCCTCCCCCGAACCGAAAAAAATACCCCTCCGAGGCAGTACTATCGTCGCCGAGAACATTGCGAACCAACCCAGCAAAGCGATGGAAAGTAGGTCTGGCGCGACGGTTGATCGGTACCAGAAACGAATCCAGTGATTACCGCGATCGCAAATATGTGCCACGCCCGCACTGTGTCAGTGATATCGAGAACGCCGTGAAGCACGAACAACAGAGCGCCAATCAGCGAAGATCCGCTAAGCAGGAATTTCGCTTCAAATCGATCGGCGAGAACGCCGCCAAATACGTTCACCAACATCATCGGAATGTCAGTCGCCTCAGCAACTCCACCAAGGCTCAGAAGCGAGCCGCTGAGTTCCCATATCAACAACCTTTGTGCAACCGCACCGAGTCGAAGAGCGTTCATCGCCAGAACGGTGCCGCCAAAGTAGGTCTGTAACGACTTGAACGATAGAGCGCTTACACGTCGTTCTTCGTTTCGAACTACCGACGATGTGTCGCTATCCGGCAACATTCAGCCCTCGACTCGACGTCGCTCACACTTCTTCCAAATTAGTGCCATTGAAGTTTCGAATCATCGGCTGAGTAATACCCACGAAAAGGAAGATCGAAGCGAGGATTGCTGCACCGATCCCAACCGCTACCCGCTCATCGTAAATAGAAGCGACGTAGCCACCCATCACGCCGCCGAGCGGTATGAAACTAAACGTGATGGTGTAGATGCCCATTACCCGCCCTCGCATCTGCTCAGGTACTCGCAGCTGCAGCACAGTCATTGCCACGACGAAAAAAATCGTGTTCGACAGTCCGCCGATGAAAAGAAAAGCCAGGGCAACGTAAAACGATGGTGAGAATGCAAACGATATGACCGCTACAGTAAACGTAATCGTGCCACCCAGCATGAAGTAACCAACCCGAGGGTTGGCACGAACTTTACCTACAATGAACGTGCCTGCTAGCGCACCCAATCCCAAAGCCGACAGCATGATCCCGAAACCATCAGCGTCACGCCCAAATCGTTTGGCGAAGAACGGCATCAATTGAAGGTACTGCATCCCGAAGAAATGGGTCGAGTAGGTGAGCCCGATCAGGAGTAAAAAATCGCGTCTGGAGAATATAAATTTCACGCCATCGACGATGTCTCCTACATAGTTTCGAGAAGTTCCTAACGGAGGTGAACTTACTCGTAGCGAGATCATCACCAGTAGCATGCTTACCCAGCCGAGAACACCAACAAAGAAAACAGATTCAGTGCCGCCATAAGTGATAAGTACACCGCCGATAATCGGCGTAACCAGTCGGCTGAATTGCCACATCACGGTCCCGAGAACAACCGCACTCGCCATATGTCTTCGCTCGATCAGGAGCGGAAAGTACGAACTCCTTACCGGACCATCGAAGCCCATCACAAGACCCTGAGCCGAGGCAATCACGACGACATGCCAGATCATCACAGTGTTTGTGGCATCTAGAATCGCAAGCAGCATAAGTAAACCAGTTGAAGCAGCCGAAACCGCCACGATCAACATGCGGCGATCGAGTCGGTCGGCAAGAACGCCGCCGAAAAGGCTGACAAGAATCGTCGGAACTGCCGTTGCCCCACCGAGCACACCGACATCTACCGTCGAACCGCCAAGTTTGTCGACGATCAACCAACCTTGCGCCATCGTAACGATCTGGATCGCCCCCACCGATGCAAGCGAACCCAGCCAGTATCGTCGGTACTTGGCGTTACTTAACGCACCGAGCTTCTCAGCCAGTTTCTCGCGGAAGCCAACCGGGGTTTGCTGTTCTGTAGTGGTTGCCAAGCGAATATGATCGATTCGAAATTCGGCACTCGAAATTCATGCTACGTACGAAGCGACGATGTTACGCCTCAATCCAGCTGTCTAGTGGCCGAATGACGAAATTGGTTATTCAACCGTGACGGTCTTCGCCAGATTGCGCGGTTTGTCGGGGTCCCGTCCAAGTGCTAGCGCAGTGCGATAGGCGAGAAGTTGCATCGGAACCAACGTGATAAACGGCTGGAGCAGTTCCGGGCAATCAGGTACACGAATTACGTGGTCGGCCAGCCTCTCGACAGTGTCGTCGCCCTCAGTCGCAATCGCTGCAACCTCCCCTCCACGAGCCTTTACCTCACTGATGTTCGACAACATTTTCTCGTAAAGGTCGTTTCGTGGTGTGGCAACAACCGTTGCTATGTCGGGACCCAGAAGCGCGTTCACACCATGCTTCATCTCGCCTGCCGGATAACCTTCAGCGTGAATGTAGGCAAGCTCCTTCATTTTGAGTGCGCCCTCAAGGGCGATCGGTAGCTGTGCGCCTCGTCCGAGATAGAGAAGATCCTCAAATTTTGAGAGGCGATCAGCCAGTTCGGAAATCTGACCGTTGAGGCTGAGAGTAGTTGCAATCAACGACGGCAATTCTGCCATCGATCCCACAATGTTTCTGACCTGTTCACCACCTATAACACCTCTGGTCTCGGCGAGTACCACCGCCAGTTGCAATAGCGTCGTCATACTGGCAGTCATCGTCTTTGTTGAGGCAACTCCTATTTCCTGACCTGCCCGAATTGGCAGAGTGAAATCAGCGACGCGGGTAGCTTGCGAACCTTCCAGTTCAAGAACAACGGCCTGCGGCGCACCAGCATTTCGCGCGTGCTCCATTGCAGCCAGGGTATCGGCGGTCTCGCCAGATTGGGTAACGGCGATGACGAGGGTGTTAGGGCCAATCAACGGATTTCGATATCGCAATTCCGACGAGTTCTCAGCGGTTGCAGGAATTCTCGCCAGTGACTCGATCACCAAAGCGCCAAACATCCCAGCGTGAAGCGACGTTCCCATTCCTGTTAAAACAACCCGGTCGATCGCTTTGATTTGACCTTGAGCAAGTGAAAACTCAGGAAGTGAAAGCGTTCCCTTCGTGAAAGCAGCCCGCCCACGCATTGCACCCTGAATCGCATCTGGCTGTTCGGCTATCTCTTTCGACATGAAGTGCGGGTGATTACCTTTTTGCGCCGCTTCGAAGTTTTGAGAAGTAACGATCGGTTTTCGAGAGATTGACGATCCTTCCAGATCGAACAGTCGAATCACGCCACGTTCGATCTCAACAATTTCACCAGATTCGAGGTAAATCACTTCCGACGTGTACGGCAAGAGGGCGATCACGTCGGATGCCATGACAGCTGCGTCTGCATTCTTGCCAACCACGATTCCACCGGCGGTTCCAACGCGAAGCCCAACGGCAACGTCGGGCTCGGATGCAGAAACGGCGACCACGGCGGTATTGCCCTTTATCCTGCTCGCTGCACCAATAACTGCCTCACGTAGACTGCTTCCCGAAGTGACCGCGTTTCCGATCAGGTGTGCCAACACTTCCGAATCGGTTTCTGACTGAAACACGATTCCCGAGTCCATTAGCTCATCTTTTAGCTCAAGGAAATTCTCGATGATGCCGTTGTGCGCAATCGAAACAGAGCCGTTGCTAGATGCGTGCGGGTGTGAATTCTGGTGATTCACCCCACCGTGAGTTGCCCAGCGTGTGTGGCCAATTCCAACAACACCCGAAATCGAGTCGCCATCCAGAGCCGAAGCAAGATTGCCGAGCGACGCCCCATGGTCACCACGTTTCACCGTCTGAATCTCGCCAACTTCGTCGATAACTGAGATGCCGGCCGAATCGTATCCGCGGTATTCGACCGAACGAAGGCCTTCGATCAACAGCGGAACGACGTTTTCAGTTCCTGCGTATGCAAATATTCCACACACTTAACCACTCACCTCACGGAAGCTACTGGTCGATCAATCGTACTCAGATGTTTCGACAAATTCGTTAACGTACTTCTCAGAATATTCGCCCCGTTGCCCTTCTGGAAGCATTTTGGCGATACGAATCATAATTTCTGTCGTCACGTCGTTGGCCTTTTTCCTCGAAGGTCTACCCGCAACACCTGCGGTCACGAACGGCTTACCGATCTTGAGCCGAAGAGTCGCAGTGGGTTTGAATAACTTGATCGGATTCTGCAAGTTTTCCGAACCAGTGAGCGCAACCGGGATCACGGGCACGCCGGTTGAGATCGCGATATGCGCAAGACCAGGCTGGCCCCGAAGGAGACCGCCAAATTTGCTTCGGGTTCCTTCGGGAAAAACAATCACGATTCGGTGTTCACTTAATAACTGGCGGGTTATCCAACTGAGTGCACGAACATCCGCTCGTCTCCGATCGACCGGAAATGCGCCGTATCCACGCATCAGGATCGAAGCGACCGGGTATTTGAACAGTTCCTTCTTCGCCAAAAACACCGGGGGGCGCGGAAGTGCCGTTGCCACTATCGCGGGATCCAAATTCGATAGGTGGTTCGGCGCAACTAGGAGTGGCCCAGAATCGGGTATGTTCTCCTGCCCTTCGATTTCGAAATCTGAAAACCATCTGAGCGTCGTCTTGAATCCAGCGTTGCAGAACGGGAACAGCCACTGGACCATCTACAGAACATCCTTAGCCAGTTCAACAAGTTGCTCTACAACCTGCTCGAACGAAAGATCTTCAGTATCAATTACACGGGCATCGCCTGCCGGTCTCAGCGGAGATTCTTTACGGGAGGAATCAATTTTGTCCCGGCGCTCCAATGAACGCAGGATATCTTCAAAGTCGACTTCAGCGCCTTCTGCCAAAAAATCGCGATGTCGTCGAATTGCACGAGTTCGGGCCGTCGCCGTCAGATAAATCTTCAAAGGTGCATCGGGGATTACGACCGTCCCAATATCTCGTCCAACCATCACGATCTCGCCTTCTCCCGCCAAACGGCGTTGCTCGGCGACCATGATTTCCCTAACTCTCCCAATAGCAGACACCGCGGAAACCGAATCATCGACCGCCACCGAGTGCAAGTGTTGGGTGATGTCTTCTCCGTCGATTACCATCTGGTTGCCGCTGTTCTTTGTTTCAGAAACCGTGAATTCCATCTGCTCAGTTGCCGCGATAACGGCTGAAGTATCGTTCACGTTAGCACCGATTCGAAGTGCGTTCCAAGTTGCAGCACGATACATAAGCCCGGTATCGAGGAATCGATATCCGATCTGCGCAGCAAACTCTCTGCCAGCAGAAGATTTACCCGAAACGGCTGATCCGTCGATCGCAATCGGCGGTCGTCCAGACTCTAACTCTGACAATCGATCTCCATTCCTATTCAGTGCTTCAGCTACCCATATTTGACCACATCCGCACTAAACCAACTCGAAATAGGGTAAACGTCTACTGTTAAAATCCTGATCATCCGACATGTACGCATTATCAATATTTCTGTATTGATTCGCCGAAACCATCGTGGTTGCGAATCGATGCGTTAACCTACCTAAATGGAGATACTCGAAAATGAACGTTCTAGATTGGGTGCTGATCGTAACGTTTGCGCTAAGCGCCCTTTGGGGATTTAAAACCGGGCTGATTGATGCGGTTCTCAATGCCGTAGCCGTTTACTTCGGACTGTTCTTGAGTGGTCTGTTCGCAGGCCGCGTTCTGTCTCTGATTTGGCGCGGAGTTGAAAGCGAAGCCGTTTCAACAGCAATCGGATATGCAATAATCTTCGTAGCCGTATTCCTTGCTAGCCGAATAGTATCTTCGATCATCAAGAAGGCCCTCACCGCCAACATGGTGGATTGGGTTGATAGCGTCGGTGGAATCGTCGTAGGCCTTGTAGCCGGCGTGCTGATCGCCGGTGGTGTTATGACCGTTGCAGCTCGATACACCTACGTCATACCCGAAGGCACTTCAGGGCAGACGGCAACCGGCATTGAAGCGATGATCGAGAACGCCGGCAAAAACTATGTTGAGACCGGTATTCGAGAGAAACTCGACGAAGAACTCGTTGGATCACAGATCGTTCCGACACTGTTTACCCTGCGTAGCTTTGTTATCGAATTTGCACCCGATGACTTCGGGGTCGCTCTCGATATCCTCGAAACCCGAATAGGCGAAGTAGACGGTTAACCAGCAATAAGTAGAGTTACTATTGCAGCGGTCACTCAGGGAAAGACTGCACACGGAAACCCAAATGAGCGCCCAGACGACTAAAAACACAAGGGCACCAGTTCTGGTTCTCAACCAGAACTACCAGCCGCTCAACATCTGCGATATTCGTAGAGCGGTGAAGCTCGTGGGTAAAGGCAAAGCAGAATCGGTTCAGGATACCGGTGAGTACGTTCACACGGTGGACGATCTTTTTGACCGACCCGACGTGATTAGGCTGGTATATATGGTCAGGCGTCCTCTCCAGCGCCGAAAGATGTCACGCAACGAAATCTTTACTCGCGACAACTATTCGTGCCAGTACTGCGGTGCAAAACCACGTGATATGACTATCGACCACGTCCACCCCCGCTGCAAAGGGGGTGAATACACGTGGACGAACGTTGTGAGCGCCTGCAAGGCGTGTAACCACCGTAAGGCGGGCCGTACGCCCCGGGAAGCGGGAATGAGGCTACGTAACAAACCCCACGAGCCTCGACCAAACCCATACTCGTTCCTAAAGCTGGAGTCGTTGAAGCAAACATGGCTCCCGTTCGTGCCCTGGCTTTTGCCGGAGTCGAACCCACCGGCGGCGAACTTCGGCGCCGCAACCACCGGTTATTAGCGCTATCGATAGTGAGAGTGCGCTAGTCCTCGTCCTCGGCAGCATCAAACGTGAGAGAAGGCACTTTTGCCGGATCCGCCCATGGTAGATCGAGCATCAACACTTCTAGCGTCAACTGCGGCACAGCGTTGGCCTCAAGCGCAACCAGCGCATCCTGAATCGCAGTCACAGCTGCCGAAATCTGAGTTTCTTTCAACTGACCGGCAATATCATAAAACAGTTCGTTCCACTCGACATTCGTCACCTGATCATCGAGCTTGTATCGCATCATTGCAACGTCTCGCCACCATTCAAGCCACCGCTGCATCTCAGCAAGCACCGCGTCTCGGTCGCGCCAGAACTGTCCAGCTGTCTGACGGGCGTATCGAAACCGCTCTTCGACGTTGCCGGTAACGATCTCAGCGAATCGCAAAACCGCCTGATTGTGCGCATCGACAATCGTGGAGTCGTTCATGGCGTCGATGGCCCATCCCGGGCATCCACGGGCAAGCCGAGAAAGCGATCGAGCCTGATCTTCGTCGGCTTCAAATCGCTCGATCAACTCCGATTCGATCACTGCCGGATCAACAGGTCGCAAATCAACACGCTGGCAGCGAGATACAACCGTATCGGGCAACGCCTCATCGGTTGGAGCAGTGAGAATGATCAACACCTCGTCGGTCGGCTCTTCAAGAGTTTTCAGCATCGCGTTGAACGCCGCTTCGACCATCCGGTGGGCTCCATCGACGATGAACACCTTTTTCTCACCTTCAAACGGCATCGTCGCCGTTTCTTTGATCAAATCGCGGATGTGTTCGATCGAGATTGTCTGGCGCCCGCGCGCAGGGGTATCGTCCCCATCCGAAGACTTTTTGGAATCTTTGTCGAGCTCGGTATTGACATCAATCACTCTCACATCGGAGTGAATTCCCTTCCGAATTCGTTCCGCCTGATGCGAGGTAGAAAGATCTATATTCGGTACCTCGCCAAACATGTCGACCACTGGCTCGCTATTGACCATGCAGGCAATATCCAGAGCCAGCGTTCGTTTACCAACCTTGTCGGGACCGGTGATCAGATATGCATGCGCAAGCCGACCCGATTCCAACGATTTAGAAAGAAGCCGCGTCGCACCCGTATGGCCAAACGTCGTCCATCCAACGACTGGCGAATGAGTGGTGGCGGGTGTCGCGTAATCAGCCAAGATCGAGACTCGAGGCAAGCAGATCGCTGTAGGTTTCGCGTCGCCGGATCAAACGGGCCTGGCCGCCGTTCACCATCACCACAGCAGGACGTGGCTGCATGTTGTAGTTACTTGCCATCATCAGGCAGTAAGCCCCCGAAGCGGGGAGCGCCAGCAACTCGCCGGTCTCTGGATCAGGAAGGTTGACGTCGCACGCCAACACGTCGCCTGATTCGCAGAATTTTCCGGCGACCGTAACGGTCTGGTTCCGGGTTGCGTTCGGCCGATCCACCGGCACAACGGCATACTCCGAGTCATACAGCGCAGGTCGAATGTTGTCGCCCATACCGCCATCGACACTAACGTATGTTCGAACGTTAGGGATGGTCTTGATCCCTCCAACGGTGTACACCGCAACCCCGGCACGACCCACGATCGCACGACCCGGTTCGACCGTTATTTCGGGTTCGTCGAGACCGTACGTGTCGCAACCTCGGCGAATCGCCACAGCGATCTCTTTGGCGTAGTCGCTCATCGCCGGGGGAAGAGTGTCGGAGATGTATCCGATCGCAAATCCACCACCGGGACTAAACCGCTTCAACTCGAGTCCGTACTTGTCGCGCATATCCGCAGCGAACTTCAACACGTAATCGATCGCTTCGGAGTACGGCTCCAACTCGAAAATCGGTGAGCCAAGATGAAAATGTAGTCCCACGACATTGAGCGATTCCTTCGCCATCGCCTGTTCGACCGCAGCTTCGCCATCGCCTGTTTCGATCGAAAATCCGAACTTGGAGTCGAGAATCCCGGTCGACGTGAGCAAGTGAGTGTGGGGATCGACGCTCGGTGAAAGCCTGAGCATCACCTGCTGCTCGACGCCGAGTTCAGCCGCCACATCGTTAAGCAGATCGATCTCGGCAAACGAATCAAGCGTGATCATGCCGATGCCGTAGCGAATAGCCTCGGCTAACTCTTCACGACCCTTGTTGTTGCCGTGAAAATTCAGGCGCTCAGCTGGGAAGTTGGCGGCAATGGCCACTGCTAACTCACCACCGGTTACAACATCCATATCGAGGCCTTCTTCCTCGACAATTTTCGATACAGCAGGATTCGCGAACGCCTTCGATGAATACTCGATGTGCGTGTTCGGGTATTCCGAGGTGAAACTCCTAACGAAGTCACGGCAGATGCTGCGGAGCGTGGCTTCATCGTAGATATACAAAGGACTGCCATACTCCTCTACCAGTTCACGTACGTCGCAGCCGCCGATCGCAAGACGACCTTCATCGCTCAGATCGGCGGTAATTGGAAGAATTTCAGCTTCAGGAATGTTGGACATTATTTCTAGGGCACACAAAATCTCTGCTGTACGCAGATGCTACGGGAGAATTCCGCGCAGTGGAATAATCAGAAATCGAAAATCCAATTGTCATGCCCGGTTCGAAACACGTCAATTTGAATTGGCGGACTTATGATGGTCAATCTTGTGCATCGCAATTACACCAACTGCAATCAAACATACAAAGCCTCATCGAAATAACGACGTTGTAGACGCGAAAAGAAATCACTCGACAAGTGTCTTTTTCCCGCAGGTATGACACGATTTAGCAGCTATGAACGTTAAACCTGTACGACTCACCGAACTGGCAACTTGCGCCGGTTGAGCTGGAAAGCTCAGCGCGAGTGAACTTGCCCAGGTTTTGGGCAGGCTGCCAACCCCAACTATCACCGATCCAAACGTGCTGGTTGGAACCGAAACCGGAGATGACGCCGCCATCTACCGGGTAGACGAACGCGTCGCTCTCGTTCTCACAAATGACTTCTTCGCACCAATAGTCGACGATCCGTTTGATTACGGCCAAATCGCAGCGGCAAACGCATTAAGTGATGTCTACGCGGTTGGCGGCAAACCAATCACAGCCCTGAACATCGCAGCCTTTCCGCGGGAACTCGGACCCGACGTTATTGCCAAGATCCTGGAAGGCGGCCAGAAAAAGGCGGAGGAAGCTGGAATTCTGATCATTGGCGGACATACGGTCGACGATCAAGAGCCGAAATACGGTCTTGCGGTTACCGGTATCGTTACGCCCGGCGAGCAGATAACCAACGCCAACGCCCAGTCAGGTGATGTTTTGATTCTCACGAAGGCAATCGGTTCGGGTTTCATCACTACGGCAGGAAAGGCTGGAACGGCACCCGTCGATTCGATCGCAACGGCTGTGGAGTCGATGGCGACTCTCAACAAGGGTGCGGCAGAAGCGATGATCGAAGTCGGCGTGAATTCTGCGACAGATGTCACGGGATTCGGATTACTCGGTCACCTTTCACAGATGGCGAAGGCAAGTGGTGTTTCGGCGACGGTTAGATGGTCGGATATTCCACTTTTGCCCGGTGCACTCGATCTTGCACGAGCAGGCTCGGTGTCTGGCGGCACCTCACGCAATATGGAAGAGCTCGAGGGTTTGGCGATCCTCGAAGACGGTGTATCTGAATTCGAGTTCATGGTTCTCGCCGATGCTCAAACTTCGGGCGGCATGCTCATTTCAGTTCCAGAAGAGCGATCCAAAGAACTTATAAAGAATTTAGTTGCTAACCATACACTTTACAGTGAGGTTATTGGCTCTATCACCGATGGTGGCACGCCCGGCATAGTGACTATCGAAAAGTAGCTCTCCCCGCGTCCCGACCGCAGCGGAGGAGCCTGAGGTTGGACGGTGAAAGCCTGCTAAACAGGCGTCTTCTATCGTTCCGCCAGCCAACATCGCCTGTCGAAGCGGATGTCTCGAACGTCCGCTCCTACTTCGATCAAGCGTCCCATCCAACACCCCACCACACCAGTTCTCTCGGCTACCGCTGTGGACGTGTGATCCCCTTATCTACTCCGTCCCATCCCAGATGCGTGACCTGTCGGCATCGTCCATCTCAGCCAGCACGTCATCACCGGCTGCTTCCTCAGCACGCACAACGTGATCCCGCAAGCCAACCGTAGCTTTACGTAGAGCCGTTTCAGCATCGATACCCGCGGCATGCACCTGCCGTGCGACCGCCATCAAATACTCGCCCGCTCGTTCCTCACCAGCATCAAGTGACTCACCCTCAATCGACCCAAAAGCCAGCGGCATCGCATGTTTTTCGGGCCAAGGTAGTCCCGCTCGCATCACTCGACGTTGAACCGACGATGAATACGCTAACGCCGGCATTGCCGATGGCAACGAAGCGACAATTGATCGCTTGCCCCCCGAATCAACTCGCTTTAGCGCCTCCCAACGATCAACCACCTGCGCGGAATCGTCAGCGGCGTCCTCGTCACCAAAAACGTGCGGATGCCGCCGGATCAGCTTCTCGCGAACGGTGTTGCAAATCGAAGCGGCGTCAAAATTATCTTCGCGACGCGCCATGTCTGCGTGGAAAACGATCTGCGTGACGATGTCGCCCAGTTCCTCTTCAAGAGCCTTCGGATCGCCGGAATCGATCGCCTCGAGTGTTTCGTACGTCTCTTCAAGCAAGTTGGGCCGAAGCGAGACGTGCGTCTGTTCGGAGTCCCACGGACAGCCTCCGGGATCTCTCAGCAACTCGACCGTTGCTGCCAGCTCCGCAAACGCCTCTCCGGCCGCCTTCGCCTGATCGCTCTCTGAACTCAAAGATTCCTCCATCATGTGCAATCACCAATCCGACTAATGCCACGTATGCTAACTATGATGCCAACAATTTCGCACCAACACCGTCTTCCACTCGTCGGAGCCGCCATATTTGCTCTGGTGCTGCCGCTCTTTCTGATTCTATTCAACACCAGCTACATCACTAACAGCGAGTGGTTCTACGACTACGCTTGGTGGCGCAACGATATCGCCAACCGGACCGGACTGCCCGTCGAAGAACTCAATAGTGGTGCCGATCAGATCAAGGATTATTTCGGAGACGATGCCGAGTTTCTCGACCTTCGCGTGAACTACGGCGGATCCGAAATCTCACTCTACAAGGAACGAGAAATCCTCCACATGGTCGATGTGAAAGCGCTGATGCAGGCTGTGTTCGTAATCACACGCTGGTCGGGTGTATTTCTACTGTTTATGTTTACGGTTGGTCTTCTCGCTCTAAAAGAAAAAATATTTTTGCTACTAATCAGATCGCTCAAGTGGTCAGCGCTCGGCACAGGTGCCTTTCTCGTGATCTTTGGCGGAACTGCCGCGATAGATTTCGGGTGGCTGTTTACGCAGTTCCACTTCTTGAGCTTTGCGAACGATCTCTGGCTGCTCGATCCCTACAACGACTACCTGATCATCATGTTCCCGCAGCAATTCTTCTTTGAGGCAACGCTGTTCATAGGATTACTGACAGTAATCGATTTCGTGCTTCTCACAGCCGTTGTTCGGTACGCCCGTAGAAGGTTTAGTTAGCCTCTCCCGCGTCCCGGCCAACGCGTAAGGACCCAGGATTGGGACGGTGAAAACCTGCTTGGAAACCGACTACTGCCGAGTCGTCAGCCCGTGTCGCCTGTTTAAGCTGAGCCTAGAGAACGCCCACTTAAGCATTGCCGTACGTGCCATCCAAACCTCCGCCACACCAGGTTCCTCGGCTGCCGCTCGGAAAATGGGTGGTCGCTTTCTGAGTTTGATTCCGGGCCAGCCATCGACGCGTGGCTAGCTATCTAACGAACCCACCCACTCGTCGACAATCTCCGGCAATTCGACAACCGAATCGACCACAAAATCGGGCTTCACGTCCGTGCTCACCGGCGATTCGATCCCACCACGCACCCAGACTGTCGACATACCAACCGCTGCCGCACCACCGACGTCAGTGTGAATATTGTCGCCAACGTGCAAAGCCCGCCCGGCTGCAACTCCCAAAGCATCCAGCGTCAACTCATATATCTGAGGATTGGGCTTCGCCATCGACAGCTCATTTGAGAACGCCAGATGATCGAACCTTTCAAGCAACCCGTTCAGCCCAAACCACTCTCGATACATCACAGGGCTCGTAAGTCCGGTGTTGGAAATAAGACCAATTCTCACTCCCCGAGCGGCAATTTCATCGAGAACATGGATTGAGCCATCTACCAACCGGGGTGGAGTTTCGATAAAAGTACGATCGAGAACGCGTCCGATCGCACTGATCTCAGTTGTACCGACGCGTTGCACAATACCCGGAACGATCCGGTTCATCAATTTCGAAATCCATTCCTCGTATAAAGCGTCGAGGCCATGATCGTGTCCGACGGTGATTTCGTCCGTGATTCTGAGGAAATGCTGGTGAACGAACTCAGAATCAACGTTTTCGCCGAGTCGCGCCAACTCCTTCACGGTGTAAGACGTTCGTGATCGTCGACGCGCATTAGATTTCGCCGACCGATCAAACTCAAAGATCAACGTCTGCCAAAGGTCGAAGGTAACGGCTACATTCATAAAATCGGAGGAACCATCAACCTAGTACTTGATCATGCTGAAAATATCGATTCCACCAGACAGTGCCGAACGGCCTTTCAGGAACTCAAGTTCGACTAAGAACGACGCCGACACCACTTCTGCTCCCAGTTCGGTAACCAACTTCATTCCGGCACTGGCAGAACCGCCAGTCGCAAGCAGATCATCAACGACCGCAACTCGCTGTCCTTGCGAAACCGACGACGTGCTCATCTCAAGCCGAGCAGTGCCGTATTCGAGCGAGTAGTCCACCCCAACAACGGGCGGTGGAAGCTTCCCAGCTTTCCGAATTGGAACAAACGGTATTTCGAGTCTGACGGCAATAGGTGCACCAAAGATAAACCCCCGGGAGTCGATCGCCGCAACAGCCTCAACTTTCAGTGAATTCATATGCTCCGATAGCGTATCAGTGATGTGCTGCATCGCCCGTGGATCCGCCATTACCGGCGTCAGGTCGCGAAACAAAATGCCCTCGGAAGGGTAGTCGGGAACATCACGAATCAGAGATTTTAAATCCACTTTGCACCACCGGAATATCTCGTGAGTTGATTACTCGAATCATTCTAGCTACACCCCACCCGCGAATTGGTGAGACTTAACTCGGCAGAACAATTAACCAGCACCCCAGATGTCCGTCTCCGGATAAAAAATCGTTCTAGGCGAACCAGAACACGTTGATCGCATAGAGCCGTTTAAGCGCACTTCTCGCCAAATCACCTTTGAGCACCTGTCCTGTGAACGTCACCCAGAGCGCGTCCCTTTGGGAATCCTAAAGCCACTTTCACCCTTCCTGTTCGACCAAGGAAAAATCAAGCTCTTGCCATTCACCACAACGCCAAGGGCAAGTCGGTATCGGTCCCGGATCGAAGTAGGCAACAGTTGGGTCGCATGAGTGGGACAGTTTCTCGGATCGCAGTTGCGAGTGAGAGAACGCGACCGGCTCCATGTCGAATAAAGGTCCAACACCAACTCTTTTCTTGTCAATCGGTCGTCATTGTCAGATTCACCGATCACGCCTTCCGAGCGACCTGAGTAGTAGCCAACATAAGGATCGCCACCACGACCACCTTTACGCAATGCAGCCGTTGATGTGGGAGTTTCTTTCCACTTTTCTCACGTGGTCAAAGTAAGCGGAACCGTTTCGAGCTTCGTGCCCCCCCCAGATCGCCTTGCACCGACTGCGAAAGGAATTGGCTCCACAGCAACTCGGTCTCCCTGTCGTACATAACGAGTGCGTTCATGATGAGCTTGCCCGACACGCCGAATTCGTGAACCCTGTCGTTGATCTCTCCGTAATACCCGATTCCAGTAAAGGAAAGAGGTCGCCATGTAACCTCGACAGGCTTACCACCAACCACATCGTTCACTATTTCGTGGCGACTCAAAAATTGCACCGAATAAGCCCGAGCATCACCGTCGATCTCCACAACGCGTAACCGACCTGTAGAACGATCAATCCTATTCCAACTATCGTGTGCATCGACACCTCACGAGTCAGCTACTCGCATACCCGCATTCATACGCAGTGATACGTTAGATGCGACATCGTCGGCTTTCGACACTGACTCGATGCTAAAATTCGCCGTCACTGATCCTGTATTTCCAAACCTGCCTGCGCCTACCTACCTCAACACAACGCATGCAGCCGTCAATGAGGACATTCCGATCCACCTGTCGAGGCTTTCATTAACCGGGTTTAGAAACCACACAAATACCGAACTCGAATTGCGCCCCGGTCTCACGCTCTTTCAGGGTCAAAACGGTCACGGCAAAAGCAATTTGCTCGAAGCTGCCTACATATTGGCAATCGCAAAATCAGCGCGATCGTCCCACGACAGAGAGCTGGTCAACTGGTCGCTCGCCGATACCGGTGGGCACATGCAGGTTCTCGGGGTCGGAAGAGAGGGCGATCAGACGATTCAAACGCAGATCGACGTTGATGTAACAGCACCCGGTTCATCCTCTGGTTCACCCGGTTTCCGCAAAGGGCTGCGCGTGAACGGCATCAAACGATCGGCGATCGATTTTGTCGGCAATCTCAATATCGTTTTCTTCGAAGCCGACGATCTCGAAATCATCCACGGTTCCCCGGGAAGGCGACGCCGATATCTCGACATCCTGATTTCACAGTCCGATCCCGCCTACCTGAAATCGCTTCAGCGTTACGGGCAGGTTGTTACCCAGAGGAATCAGCTGCTGCGCAGGATTCGCGAGGGTGTGTCAGAAGAGAACGAATTAGCGTTTTGGGACGAGAGACTTTCGTATGAGGGAGCAAGAGTTACCGACTCACGCCGACGCTCTGTAGATGGCCTCAACGAACATGCCGTACCCGCCCATACCGAACTATCCAGCGGCGATAAGCTCAAACTCGAATATCGACCTCGTATTACCGCCTCTTCGGATGATCGTCCCGAAGTCGGAATTATGACCGCTGAGATGATCGAACAAGAGATGAAATGCACCCTGCCTAATCTTCGACGGCGTGAAATAGCCCAGGGCGTAACCGTCATTGGTCCTCACCGAGACGATCTCGAAATTCGACTGAACGACAATCCCGCAGGTAACTTTGCTTCAAGGGGTCAATCCCGAACAATAGCCCTTTCATTGAAGCTTGCCGAGGCCGTTTTTGTAACAAACTCAACGGGTCGAACACCTGTGCTCGCACTCGACGATATCCTCTCCGAACTCGACCTCGAACGCCGCCGACGTGTGCTCGAAGCCGCAACGAAACACGAGCAGGTTCTCCTCACATCGACCGAGCACGGCATAGTGCCGCAAGAGTTCCTCGAAACCGCCGATATCTACACTGTGATGAACGGTCGAGTAACGCAGGGCACTATCGCCAATACCAGTACCGCCGAGGTAGTGGGCGGCAATGACTAGCACGTCGTCAACCGAGCTTTCGAACCCCGAGCTACTCGCTACAGTTGGCCAAATTGCGGCAATCATCAGCGAATCGAGTTACGCCGTAGGTATGACAGGCGCCGGCATGTCGGTCGAAAGCGGGATTCCACCATTTCGAGGCGCCGACGGACTCTGGACCAAGCACGGCACGCCTCAAATGGATGGCTATGCCAGCTTCAAAAAGGATCCCACCGGATGGTGGAACCGCCGAACCAATCGGAAGATCGACGCCCACATCAACGAGCTTCGTGATGCTCTGGTAAAAGCTGAACCACACGCTGGGCATCACGCGCTAGCGGCACTTGAAAAACTAGGATCGCTTCAGTCGCTGGTGACCCAGAACATCGATGCTCTCGACGAAAAAGCCGGAGTCGAAAACCTGGTCGAAATCCACGGCAACCGAACAAAATTACGCTGCATTGAGTGCGGAGATCGCGTTTCACTCGGTGACTTCGGGCCGCTATTCGCCCCGGATCCGTGCAACAAGTGCGGCGGAGTGGTCAAGTTCGACACCGTTATGTTCGGCGAACCAATTCCCGACGACGTAATGACGGCTGCAAGGGCCGAGATCGACAAAGCTGATTGCGTTCTCGCGATCGGTACATCCGCCACAGTTCGACCCGCCAGCGGCCTACTCTGGATCGCCCAGTCGGCGGGCGCAACGATTATTGAGATCAACCCGACCGAAACTAAATTAACCCCAATTTGTGAGGTATCTTTACGCTCAACCGCAGGAGTGGCACTCCCGCTATTACTCGAAACGCTATCGCCCTAATTTAAAAATCTGCCTTTTACGGCATGAACGTCTAGAAGATCGACATGACAACCCCGCTCGAACAAGAAATCGCCAACTACGCCGTCGCAAACCCAAAATCAGCTGAGCTGCATGAAAAGGCAACTCGGTTCATGCCCGGTGGCGATACCCGAAATTCGATCTTCTGGGATCCGTTCCCTCTCTACATCACCGATGGAAACGGCACGATACTCACCGACGCCGATGGCAACAGGCGAACCGATTTCGTCAACAACATGACAACCTTGATCCTCGGGCACCGACCGCCTGAGGTAACCACCGCGGTAGCCGAGCAAATCGATCACGGTCTATCGTTTCCTGCCCCCAGCCCTTCGGTCGTTCGATGGGCAGAGCTAATGTGCGATCGGGTGCCATCGCTCGATAAAGTTCGGTTCGTCAACAGCGGAACCGAAGCGACACTCAACGCAATTCGTGCGGCGCGGGCATTCACTGGCAAACAAAAACTCGTCAAGTGCGAAGGTGCCTATCACGGCAACCACGACGCCATTCAAATCAGCGTCGCTCCACCTCTCGACCTAGCTGGCGAAGCCGATTCACCCGAGGCAGTAAAAGCCTTTCCAGGCATCTCGGAAACCTCCGTTGACGATATTTTCATCACTCCGTTCAACGACATCGTCGCCGCTGAGAGGATCATTCGCGAGCACGCCGATGATCTGGCAGCAGTGATCGTTGAACCGGTGAACGGACAGTGTGGAATGGTCGCTAGCAAGCCGGAATTCCTTGAAGGCTTGCGACGAATAACGGATGAACTAGGAATCGTCCTCATCTTCGACGAGGTGATCGCTTTCCGAATTGCCTACGGCGGTGCCCAGGACTACTACGGCGTCACACCCGACCTGACCTGCTTCGGCAAGGTTGTGGGTGGAGGCATGCCCGTAGGAGCGTTCGGCGGCCGAGACGACATCATGTCAATGTGGGATCCATCAGAAGACGGTGCGGTCATTCAGCACGCTGGAACATTCAACGGCAATCCGATGACAGCTGCAGCGGGTATCGCCACTCTCGAAAACCTGACCCCGGAAAAATACGAGTATCTCGACCAACTCGGCGAATCTCTGCGGTCCAAGCTACGTGCTTTGTTTGCCGAGCTTGAAGTGCCGATGGGAGTAACAGGCATGGCATCGTTGTTTGCCCTGCAGTTCACGTCGACCAAAGTGGTCGATTACCGAACGTTCGCGACCAACGATAAAAACATGCTGAACACGATGTTCATCGGACTGCTAAACGAGGGATTCCTGATGTCGAACCGTTGCGCAGGCAACGTCTCAACGGTTCACACCGAAGACGATGTCGACGCGTTCGTCACCGCGGTTCGAAATGTCTTGAAAAGAGCGGGTTACGCCTAAAACTTCAGGCTGACGTCGCCGGCAGAACCGCCGAATTCACCACGTATGATCGACTTCACCGATTCAGCCTCGACCGACTGGGGGGAGTTCGTCCATGTCGTCTTCCATGCGTAGTTCGTCGTTGATTTACATCCGATCATCAAGATCGAAGTCGCCGGGAGAAATGGTGGCGAGAGTCTCGGCTACGGCATCCTTCTTTAGTTCGGAGACGTTCGCTACTGCCGGATCAGAAATAAACGGCCTAGAATTCGTGGCAATACCGCACGATATCCTTCGAGCAATACCGATGCTATCCAACTTCGTGAGTCGTTCCAACTGTCGAGTTGCGACTCGGTTGTGGGAGTCGATCTCGATGGCCCTCGTTAGCGACGCACGTGCGTCTTTGTACTTGCTAAGTTCGAGTTAAGCCTTCGCCAGCCTGTTTAGGCAACCACATTTTCAGGATCGAGTTCTGCCCCCTCGAGGTTTACCTTGATGGTTTCCTCCCAGCGACCGCCAGAGCGTGCTCGATGGCATCCTCTTCAATTTTCTTGAAGGATCGTGGGACTTGAAATTCCTGACTCTGTGTAACCATTTTCTAGAGTTTTCTACTGGTGGAACAATCGTTGATTTTTGTATGTAATCGCAGTGTCCGCTGCGGTACTACAGACGTGATATCGCTACCAATGGTTCATCCAACCGGTGCTAACCAAACAATCACATGCGAGTTCCCACGTAGGTTTATTCAAGGATCAACTTGTGATTCAGGTGTGGGCAGGCCGATCTCGAACGGGCGCATGACCCGGCGCCCATTTCCAGCAAACCCCCACGACATCTTCGAAACTGGCTGTTTCTATCCGCGGATTCTTAGCCAGGAAAGTTGGAAAAATGCTTCGACAACAATCCCAAGCGACATCTTAGATTTGCCTGCGGTTCGTTCCATGAACACGTATGGATGTTCAACCACGTTCATTCCGGCTTTCTGGCAGCGGTAGGCGACTTCCGCCTGAAATCCAAATCCGCTCAACCGCAATCGATCAATACCGATCGATTCGAGAGTTTTTCGCCGAAAACCTTTGAACCCGGCAGTGGCGTCTTTCACCTTTAATCCAAGGATCATACGAATGCCGACGTTGCCCCAGTAGCTAATCTGCTGACGACCCCAGCTCCAGTCTGGATCGACACCGCCTCCAGAAACATACCGTGAAGCGACGGCGACATGGGCGTGATCGAGCTCACAGATTAGCCCGTTCAGAACCTCAGGAGGGTGTGAGAGATCGGCGTCCATCTCCACGATCCGCTCGGCACCAGCATCGAGAGCGGTCTGGAATCCCGCCCTGTAGGCGCTACCCAAACCCTGCTTACCTTCTCGATGGAGAACAATGAAGACACCAGGATATTCATCCGCAATTGCGTCAGCAATATCGCCGGTGCCATCCGGTGACCCGTCATCAACGATCACGAAACCAAGGCCTTCAATGTTCTGATCGCGTACCTGCGCGATCAGCACCGGCAACGTTTCGGCTTCGTTGTAAGTCGGCACAACGATAGCGACCTCCAATGGTCGAGTTTCCTCGTTCGTATTTGAAGATTCACCAGTCAATTTCAAAAGCCCAGTTTCATCGATCTGTGCTCACCCATAATGCAGGTATCCATTACAACCTTGATTCCAGCTTTAGAAACAATCTGTGCAGCTTCTACGTTCACAACGCCCTGCTGAAGCCACATTACTTTTGGTCCGGCAGCCACCAGATCACCCGCGAGGGGCAAAACCGCTGATGAACGCCTGAATGCATCAACGATATCTATTGCTGCTGGAATATCTACGACCGAGTCGTAGGCCTTCAGCCCATTCCAATCGTCAAGATCAGGATTCACCGGGTAGATCGTGTAACCCTCACGCTGCATGTACTCCGAAACATACTTGCTGGCGCGACCTTCGCGTTTCGAAATGCCGACCACTGCAATCGACTTCGATTCGCTGAGAATCGATCGAATTTCATCTGTTGAAGAGTTGGTGAACATGACTACGAACCACTCTTGCGCTCAACAGATCGGTACTTGCCGAATAGATTGTTCAGCCCCACGCGTGCCACATCAAGCACTGCGACTATACCTGTTGTCAGGGTCATTTTCGAACCTTCGCCGTAGTACCAGTCGATTGGCACTTCACCGACACTGAACTTAGCACCTTTCGCCATCACCAGTAACTCGACATCGAACGCCCAACCGTCGAGGGATTGATGTGGAAACAGCTTCGTCGCCGCTTCGGCTGAAAACAACTTGAATCCGCACTGCGTATCTTCGATCCTGCGAAGTGCCAACACTTTTACGGCATAGTTGAATAGGCGACCTTTGATATGGCGACTTCGAGGTTCGTTGAACCGCTGTGAGCCGGGTGCTTCACGAGATCCGATTGCGACATCGTATTTCGGATGCCCTGAGCCGTCGCCCGAGTCGCCAAAGAACCTACCGAGATTGTCGGCAGGCATCGAGAGATCGGCATCACAGAGGAAACGCCACGCGCCCGAGGCTTCATCCATTCCGCGGCGTACTGCGGCGCCTTTGCCACCGTGGGAAGAATCTATCAGTCGAACCCGTTCGTCTGCTGCGCTTATTTCTGCCACGATTTGAGCGGTTGAGTCGATCGATCCGTCGTCAACGACAAGAAGCTCCCATGAACGTTCGTCCGCAGAGCCAGCCGGTTCTTCTGACCACGTACCGAGGTATTCGACCATCGCCTTCACCGTCGACGCGATCCGAGCCTCTTCGTCGTAGGCGGGGATCACAACACTAAGGTAAGGCTGGGTCAAAATGTACTTCGAGGCTGGCGTTGGCTGGGTGACGCTGGATACCGCTGAGGTTATTCAGTTTGTTCAAGTTCAAACGCATCGTGCAACGCCTGAACAGCTTTTTGAACCTGATCGCGCTCAATAATAGTCGTGATACGAATCTCAGATGTCGTGATCATATCGATGTTCACACCAACTTCGGAAAGGGTGGAGAACATTTTTGCAGCATAACCCGGTGCGTTTTCCATTCCGGTACCAACAACACTAACTTTGGCGAAGCTTGATCCGGTAACAACCTCTGCATACTCGACATCCGAATCGCTTCCAATCACCTCAGCGGCTCTCTCGACACTTGCCAAAGCAACAGTGAACGTAAAGTCAGTAGTACCATCTGACGAAGTGTTCTGAACGATAACGTCGACGCTCACTCCCGCATCGGCAAGTGGCTGGAGCAATCCAGCAGCAATTCCGGGTCGATCAATCACACCTCGAACGGTGATTTTGCCAACGTTTCGATCGACAGCGATACCGGTGACCGCTTTGCGGACTTCCATTATGTGCTCTCCTCCGTGGATAAGCGTGCCAGGTTCGTTTGAAGTTGAAGACGCTACGTAGATCGGCATGTCATAGACAAGACCGAGCTCAATCGAACGAGGATTCATCTTCGCTCCAAGGACTGCCATTTCAAGCATCTCTTGGAATCCAATTTCGGCAAGCTTGCGAGCTTTACCTGTGAGTCGAGGATCGGTCGTGTAGATACCTTCAACATCGGTATATATCTCGCAGCGTTCAGCCTCAGTAGCTATCGCCAACGCAACTGCGGTTGTGTCAGATGCCCCCCGGCCCAACGTTGTGATGTCGCCCGATTCAGCAAGCCCTTGGAACCCAGCAACGATGACGATGCGTCCCTTATCGAGTTCCCTGCGAAGACGATCTGTGTTTATATCTGCGATTCTGGCGGATCCATGTACAGCGTCGGTCTTAATACCAGCTTGCGGTCCACTCAGGCTAACCGCATCGTACCCGCGAGCTTTCAGAGTCATTGCCATCAGAGTCGAAGTAACCAGTTCACCTGTAGACAACAAAGTGTCCATCTCACGCGCATCAGGCGTTGCACCACGGGTTACTGCTCTCGATAAGGCGTGCAATTCGTCGGTCGAATCGCCCATAGCGGATACGACGACGACAACATCGAAGCCTTGCTCTTGTTTAGCAATCAGACGCGAAGCGACACTGTGGATGAGATCAGCATCAGCGAGCGAACTGCCACCGTATTTCTGCACCACAACCGGACGCCACCCTGCCCCTAGGTTCACTTCAGCCGTCATGAGCTCGATACAACCGATGCGCCAGCGTGCGCCACAGCCATAATCATCGGCTTACCATCGACGCCGAATGTGCGGGCAGCTTCCGACATTTCGTGGCTGATCGTCATTTCGTTACCTGTCGCAAGTGCCAGTACTGAAGGACCCGCACCCGATAGGAAAGCGCCATGTGCCCCACCTACAAGGGCGGCCTTGATCAAATGGGGCATCGCCTTGAACGCATGGGTCCGATGAGGTTGATGAAGCCGGTCGTCGGTCGCGTACTTGAGTAGTTGGAGTTTGCCCGATGAAAGCGCGTTTACGAGCAATGCAGCCCGACCGATGTTGAATACCGCGTCTGAACGGCTGATCTGATCGGGCAGTACAGCACGGGATTCGTGCGTATTCATCAGCATTTCAGGTACGAACAATACCGCATGCAGATCTTCAGGAAGATTCACCCGATCGACGATCCACTTGTCACTGCCATGTCGAACACCAACGGTGCAACCACCGTAAATCGCTGGCGCAACGTTATCGGGATGGCCTTCGATATCGGCAGCCAGAATCGTAAGATCTTCTTTTGAAAGATCAGCTCCAGAGATAGCCGAACCGGCCACCAGACCACTCACAATCGCCGCCGAGCTACTGCCCATCCCGCGCGCAAATGGAATTGAGTTCGTGCATTCGTACTGCAACGCCGGCAACGGTTCATTGATGTGATGAAACATCGCTTCCACGCCAGTAACGATGAGGTTGCGGGTGTCCTGCGGAACAAGATCAGCGCCCTCGCCGGTGGTCGAAACGCTGAACTTGCCTCGAGTAATCGTCAGCTCGTTCCACATGTCGAGTGCCATACCAATGCTGTCGAAACCGGGTCCGAGATTAGCCGTAGTTGCAGGAGCGCGTACTGTTACTGAGTTCAAATTCGTGTTCGTGAGATGAAGGTGGGAGCTTCAGAATTATTCTTAGCTGAATGTGCCAACGCCGAGATTACAGCGATGGAACGACAAAAATGCGATTTGCAATTCGATCCAATCTTGTAAGTATAATCTCCCGTCGTACATACGGACTCCTATTTCAATGATCCGTTTTATCGCTATTTTCACCACGCTCATCAAGCACAACAGCAAAGCAGGTCAACAATGTCGAACCTCGTAGTAATTCTTGGCCCTAACAATGAGGGTTCTGAAATCCGCATGAAGGAAACTCAGGAATCAGCCGACAAAATTGGCGGTATCGACCTGAGATTCGTCGATAGCGGACAGCCGATGGACGAGATTATTGGACAGTGCCAAGGTGCGGTTGTGCTTCTTCCGCAGGCTGCGAGTTCGGCGATCATCGAGATTGCCTCGAAAGTTGATTCGCTGAAGCTTGTACAAACGTTCAGCGCAGGCACCGACTATATTGACAAGGCGGCACTGGCTGAGATGGGCGTTGATGTTGCCAACAACGGTGGTGCCAACGCTGTAGCCGTTGCGGAACATGCGATTGGTCTGATGTTTTCGACCAATCGCAAGCTCGATGTTCAAATCGAAAGCGTTAAGGCCGGTACGTGGATGGCTGGCGTAGGCGGTGACCGTGCCGAGTTCCACACTCTCGTTGGCAAACGAATCGGAATCGTCGGGCTAGGCAGAATCGGCTCACGAGTTGCCAAACGCCTCGCAGGGTGGGAGTGCGAAATCGTCTACCATGACGTTGTTGATCACGACGACGACTACGTTGCAGCCACCGGCGCAAAGAAAGTCGATTTCGACGAACTCGTTTCTACTTGCGACATCATCACTCTGCACGTTCCACACGACCGTATTACCGAACACATGATGTCCGGCCGTGAATTCGGAATGATGAAGCCGACCGCGATCCTCATCAACACGTGCCGTGGTCCGGTGGTTGATGAAACCGCTCTGATCAGGGCATTGGAATCGAAGGAAATTTTCGCTGCCGGACTCGATGTAACCGAGATCGAGCCGATAGAAGCCGACAATCCGTTGCCAACCATGCCAAACGTGGTAGTTACACCTCACCTCGCAACTAGGGCGATTGAGTCCGAGTGGAACGCCTCACAATTCACGATGGAAAACGCCGGACGAGTGGTTAGAGGTGAAGGTGCCGACTGGATCGTCAAACCGGTGTAATCATGTCCGACCCACTTAGATCGAAAGGTTAGGAAAGTAATCGCAATGTCAAATATCGTAGTTATTCTCGCCTCAAAAGGTCCAGCCACTGAAACTACCTTCAGCGAATCGAAAGCAGCGGCGGACAAAATCGGCGGTATTGACCTGCGTCTTGTAGATGTCGACCAGCCGTTCGACAAGATCGTCGAGCAGTGCCAGGGTGCGGTGATGATTCTTCCAAAAGGGCGTCCGGAATTTTTTACAAGTCTCATCGAAAAAATCGAGACTGTGAAGCTCGTTCAAACATCAAGTGCAGGTACCGACTGGATCGACAAGGCAACTCTCGCCGAACTGGGCGTTGATGTTGCCAACAACGGGGGTGCCAACGCAGTCGCAGTTGCAGAACACACCATTGGTCTGATGTTTTCTACGAACCGTAAGCTCGACCGCCAAATCGAGAGCGTCAAGGACGGCACGTGGTCGGCGGGTATCGGCGGCGAGCGAGACGAGTTCCATACTCTGGTTGGCAAGCGAATCGGCATCGTTGGACTCGGCAGGATCGGTTCCCGAGTTGCCAAACGACTCAACGGCTGGGAGTGCGAACTCGTCTATCACGATGTTGTTCAGCACGACGCAGAATACGTCGCAGCAACTGGTGCGAGACAAGTTGATTTCGATGAACTTGTGTCGACATCCGACATTATTACCCTCCACGTGCCGCTCGATCGCGTTACCGAGCATATGATGTCGGATCGCGAATTCGAAATGATGAAACCGACCGCGATTCTCATCAACGCATGCCGAGGACCGGTCGTCGATGAAAATGCCCTGATCAGGGCACTTGAATCGAAGGAGATATTTGCGGCTGGTCTCGACGTAACCGAGATTGAGCCGATCGAGGCTGACAATCCACTTCCAACGATGGAAAACGTGGTAGTGACGCCGCACGTAGCGTCAAAGTCGCTCGAATCTCAGCTAAACGCTGCGCAGTACACCATGGAGAACGCTGGCCGAATGGTTCGAGGCGAAAACCCCGAATGGATCGTCAAGCCGGTGTGAGTGCCATGGCACGTTTTCTTGAAGACGATCCCGCCTCCGGTTTCCATCATCCTGAACGAGATTCAGGATATTGACGCAGTATGAAGTATCTGCTCGCCCCTAGCTTCCCGACCAAAGCGAAAGGATCCGAGGTGGGGGTTGTGAAAACCTGCCAAGCAGGCAAGGGTGGGCAATCGAACAAAGTGCGTTGTTCACAGATGAACAATGACGCCCGCATCACAAGCACGTGCCAGCCAACCCTCGCCGCACCAGATCCTTCGACTGTTGCTCGGAGCGCGCGAACCGTAGCATCGCTAAAAACGTCACAGAACCCCACCACCAACATCGCCATATCCACCGCTATAATCGACTAGCTCAATAAGTCGGGGTGTGGCGCAGCTCGGTAGCGCGCTTCGTTCGGGACGAAGAGGTCCTCGGTTCAAATCCGAGCACCCCGACCATTTTTCGCAAAATAGGCTCCAACTGAACATGATTTTCGGTTGGGGTATTTTGACAGTAGATTTGACAGCAACCGATGACGGTGAGCTTGCTGTTCACGCTCAACTTTTAGAAAGAACCAAACCTTGAAGCGCCCCCGTCTTCTGTTCTCCCTTCTCATCCTCGCAGCCACCGTACTCACCGCTTGTCGTTCGAGCGACGAGGCGCAATCGCAGATCGATGAATTTACGCAGATCACCCCGTCTGAGCGCATATTTACGATCAACGATTTCAAGGCGGTGAGATTCAAGACCAACACCGAGTACGACGTTTCAGAGCTTCCATCAGCGACCGCCGCGTGGTTTGGGTTCTGGACTCCTTTGGGAACGGTTGCGAAGGAATACGAGATTCGCTTTTACGAATCTCATTCCGACGCTATTAAGTTCGGAACCAGTTACGCCATTGAAGCGTCGGGCGAAACAGCGTTACTTGATGAAGAAGATGCCATATGGGATGAAGGACTCAAGGATCGTCGCGCGTACTTCGCGGCACCATCGTCCCACGGCAGCGGTAGCGTCCAGCCTTTGTATGGCGGATACGCCATCTACGGCAACATGGTCTTGCTGTGCGAGGGTGCCAATCAGGTACATGCACTCGGCCACTGCGCAGCGTTGGTAACAGCTATCGAAGCGCCGGTAGTCCAATGACCAACAATATGAAGACAACCGCCGCTGAAGCTTTCCTTGCTAGCGAGCCAAACATGATCCTAGCGACAATCCGCAAAGACGGACGTCCCCAACTATCACCGGTCTGGTTCATCTGGCGAGACGATATGTTTTTGATCTCGACCACGCTGACAACTGCCAAATGGAACAATCTTGTGCGAGATCAGCGTTGCACGGGAATTATTGACAACCCCGACGGACGCTACATCTCAATCATCGGCGTCGCTGAGATGTCGACGGAAAACTCTCCCCACGCGATCACAACAGAAATAGTCCGCAAATACAAAAAGGGCGATGAGTTCGAGCTGTACATGGAAACGATAAGGCAAGAACGACCCGACCGTGGAATTATCCGGCTGAAACCCGTCCGCGTGATCACGCGCGAACTCGACTGATTCTCACGATCCGTAAAGAGCGTTCTCCGGGATCGCGATGCCTAATACCGCTAAAACGGTTTGAGCACCATCAAGTAAGCGATAAGTACCATTAACACGTACATGAATGCTTCGACAATTCTGTACTTCGTGCTGGTGAGTATCGCCAGTTGTTCAGGAAAGATGCGCCCTCTTCAATTTCCTGATCCATCAGCTTGGCGACTCCGTCACCTCGCAGCTTGAACGTAACGCCAGGAACGATCAGCGCTGTAACTGTTGTGACGTACGCGGCGATAAGCCATCCGTCATCGAGCGAATATCCTGCCTTCCACGCCGCAAGCACTCCGAAAATCCCGACCAAGATCACCACAGGAACCGTGATCATTCCACTCGCAGCATCAATGCCCACGTAGATTTTGAAGACCGTCACATCGGCAGTTCGGGAACCATCACCGAAGAATAGGTGATCATCCCGAGTGCTCAGAGAAGCAGGAACACCGCAAGAATGTGAAATAGTTCGAAATGTCAGCGAGAACCATGAAATCGCTCCGTGTATCAATTCCAGCCAATTAACAAGACGACGGCCATTACAGCACCGTTCCAGCAAATCAATTCACCGCCTTCGCTCAGCGTGATTCACGGGTATAAACTCCCGGCGATATCGAACCTGCCAGAACGAATCGCATTTCGCAAAACATTCGAGGTACCCGAATTGAAAGTCACAGGCGTCAAAACAACAGTTGTTGAAAACGAACCTCCGTACATCGGCGGCAAGTACTTCCTTTTCCTGGAAGTCGAGACTGACGAGGGCATCACAGGTCTCGGGGAAAAAGTGACCGGCAGCTCGTTCAACCAGAGCGGATGGAAAGAGTTCACCTCGCAGATCCAGCTAATTCATGAAACCAGCGAGGCGTTTCTTATCGGTCAGGACCCATTCAATATCGAGAAAATCTGGAGCGACGCTTACGGTAGCCGACACGACTATCGGCACCCGAGTCTGCACTACACCTCGGTCCTCGCAGCCATCGACATGGCGTGCTGGGACATTGTCGGTAAGGCGGCCAACCAACCCGCTTACAAACTTCTTGGTGGTCAGTTCCACGAAAAGCTACGCGCCTATGCCTACATGCCTTCCGGTTGGCAGGATAGCCCGGAGAAAGCTGGCGAAATTGCACGACAACTGCTCGAAGAAGGCAATTCAGCCTGCAAGCTCGATCCGTTCACGCCACTACATCCCGGGCCGCGCGATATCTCGCTTCCGGAAATCCGAAAAGCCGCAAACATTTTTGAGGCGATTCGCAAAGAAGTTGGCGACGATCTTGAGGTCGGAATTGGTACCCACGGACAGCTAACCACCTACTCGGCAATTCGCGTTGCAAACATCCTCGAGGAGTACAACCCGTTCTGGTTCGAAGAGCCTGTCCCACCTGAAAATTACGACGAAATGGCGCGAGTGGCCGCCCACACCAGCATCCCGATCGCCAGCGGTGAACGACTCGTCACCAAATACGAATTCTCACAACTCATCGAAAAGGGTGCTGCTTCGATCATCCAGATTGATGTCGGTCAGGCAGGCGGAATTCTGGAGGCAAAGAAGGTTGCCGCCATCGCCGAAGCCCACTACGCAATGATCGCTCCCCACATGTACTGCGGACCTATCGCCGCTGCAGCCGCTATTCAGGTCGACACCTGCTCGCCCAACTTCGTAATTCAGGAAGCCAACCAGGGACCGCTCCACAAGACGATCTTCAAAGAGCCACTCAGGTTCGAAAAAGGCTTCATCATTCCGCCGACCGGACCCGGACTCGGTGTTGAGCTAAACATGGACATCGTGAAAAGTCGGATCGTGAGCTAGGCGGATGGATCGCACACCACACAAACAGCGACCGATAATAATGACCAACCAACGATCCAATTCTAGGATTTAGGGCTCATAAGCTAACGACAAAGAAGCGGAGTCAAAGGCTGATAGAACTTACGATACTAAATACGACCGGTCGATTCCGATAACGACCTTCCTGCGCTCGTGCGAATGCTCGATCAGGTAATGACCGACGGCATGACCATGTCTGGAATGCGCGAGTAGCTTACCAATCCAGCGCCGATCAATCGGTATGTAGTCGCCACCACCGATACTGGCAAGATCATTGGTTGGCGTTTACTTAACCGACGGGCAAATGATCCAGAAAACCGCGCATTCACGTCGATCATCGTCCACCCGAACTACCGGCGAGAGGATACATATCCCTCGTTTTACACGGCACAGGCGGCAAAGTCACCACGCTCCCGCAGCCCTCAATACACGTTTATCATGGTTGTTCTACTGTTACGGATGGCGCACCTACCATCAGGCTCGTAAACTTATGCCATTCGTGGTGTTTGGCGAATTCCGTGGGCTGGTACGTCAGTGGACCGGTCGCTGACGAACCAGAATATTGAACGTAGGGAGACGCTCTAACTTGGACACACAGTTACCTATTGAAGTCAGGTGGCATGGTCGCGGCGGCCAGGGAGTAGTTACCGCCAGCCGTATTCTTGCCTCCGCTGCCCTCAAGGGTGGTTACTACCTTCAATCGCTTCCCGACTTCGGAGCCGAGCGATCAGGCGCTCCAATCGCCGCCTACACCCGCATCAGTGAAACACCACCAATCGACCGAGGCCCTGTTTACGAACCCGATGCCGTAATTGTTCTAGATGCGTCCCTTATCGGCCAGGTCGACGTTGAAACCGGACTCACTCCTGTCGGCACGATCATCGTCAACACTGATGACCCGAACGCACCTGCATTGCGACGGCTCAAGCTAACTGTCGGCCAGCAACTCTGGACCGTCGACGCAAGCCAGATCGCCGTCTCACTAATCAAACGCAACGTTCCCAACACCCCGATCCTCGGGGTGTTTGCTCGTGCGGTACCCGTTCTCGATATCGACACGATGTCACATGCCCTTGAGGAACTCATGTCCGAAACTTTCCCGCCACCGATCGTCAAAGCCAATCTCAAAGCCCTCCAACTCGGGCATGACAACGCCGTGAAAGTTGAGGTCGCCGCCAATGTCTGAGCAACCACTCTGGAAACAAATTCAACCCGGTGGAATCGGAGTAAATCCAGGCAGCACCGATCGCGTGCAAACTGGCGACTGGCGAACCGAAGTTCCCGTCATCGATTTCGAACGCTGCACCCACTGCATGATCTGCTGGGTCGACTGCCCCGACACCAGCTTCGAAGTCGCTGACTCGAAACTTGTCGCAGTCGATCTCAAGCACTGCAAAGGCTGTGGAATCTGCGCACAGGTTTGCCCTGTGAAATGTATAGATATGGTTCCCGATTCAGCGGCTGACCGAGACACCGAACCCAGCGAAAACGGAGCCGGATAGATGACAACGACCCAGAAATCAGGATCTGGTATCAAGCCCCCCTCTCCACAGGCGATCAACGGCGGTGAGGCAGTTGCATACGCAATGCGTCAGATCGATCCCGAAGTTGTCGCCGCCTATCCAATTACACCGCAAACTTTCATCATCGAAAAGTTCTCCGAATACGTCGCCGATGGACTCGTAAACACCGAGTACATCAACGTCGAAAGCGAACACGCAGCAATGAGCGCGTGTGTCGGTGCGACTGCAGCTGGTGGGCGTTCGCAGACCGCCACATCCGGACCCGGACTCGCCCTAATGTACGAAATGCTCTGGGTCGCCTCGGGCATGAGACTCCCTGTCGTGATGCACCTGTGCAGCCGATCATTTTCAGCACCGCTGAACATTCTGTGCGACCACTCCGACGTGATGGGAATGCGCGAATCGTCGTGGCCCATGCTAATCGGTGCAAGCCCGCAGGAGGCGTACGACCAGGCAGTCGTGATGCCAACGATCGCTGAGAACAAAGAAGTCATGCTGCCGTCGGCCAACGTGCTCGATGGATTCACTGTCACCCACTCGGTAGAACGAGTCGAAGTGCTCCCCGACGAGGTCGTAAAAGCATTCGCTGGCGAGTACGAGCCCGATATCTGGGCACTCGAACCCGGTAGTACCGCCACGTTCGGCACGCTCGATGCAAACGATTTCTATTTCGAGCACAAACGGCAGCAGGTCGAGGCGATGAAAAACTCCCTCGAAATCATCCGAACCCAGCTCAATGCGGTCGGAGAGATCACCGGTCGGCCAATGAACCTGATCGAGGAGTATTTGCTCGACGACGCCGAAATCGGCCTCGTGGTGCTTGGATCGTCTGAAGGCATGGTGCGAGCCGCCATCAACGAAGCACGAGAGGCTGGCATTAAGGTTGGCATGCTTCGAATTAGGCTGTTCCGACCGTTCCCGGTAGCCGATGTGCGAAAAGCACTCGAAGGTATCGGAGCGGTAGGTGTTCTCGACCGGGCAATCGCCTTTGGAACACCCGGCAACAGCCTGTTGCAGGACCTTGCGACGGCAACTCGAACGATGCCCAATCGACCACTTCTTATGGACTTCGTCTACGGACTCGGCGGTAGAGCCACTCCGAAATTTCAATTCCGCGAAGCTATCGGGCATGTGCTAAAAATGAACGAATCTCAGGTGGAGCCCGAAGAACCGGGTTACCTCGGTCTCAAGTAACAGGAAAAGGAATCAGGTTTATGACGCTAAAGCTGCGTGAACTGAGTCTGGCACCCGATCTATTCGGGAACGGACATGGACTGTGTGCCGGATGTGCAGAATCAGTCTCAGTACGCCAAATTCTCGCCGCTCTTGAGAACCCACCCGTTGTCGCCCTTGCGACCGGTTGTCTTGAAGTTTCGACAACTCGATTCCCTGACACGACGTGGAAGGTTCCGCTGATCCACAGTGCCTTCGAAAACGCAGCAACAACCATTGGTGGTGTTGAAGCGGCATACAAGGCACTCGTTCGAAAAGGCCGAATGGAAGACCGACCACTTACGTTCCTCGTGTTCGGCGGTGACGGTGCGACCTATGACATCGGATTCCAATGGCTGAGCGGTGCACTCGAACGCGGCCACAAGTTCATCTATATCTGCCTCAACAACGAGGGCTACATGAACACGGGAATCCAGCGTAGCAGTGCGACTTTGCTGGGTGCATGGACGACCACAACGCCTTCAGGCGACGCCCGTTCCGGTAAGCCCGAGTGGCACAAAGATATGACCAAGATCATTGCTGCTCACGGTATTCCGTATGTCGCGCAAGCTGCGTCGCACAACTGGAAAGACCTGATGACGAAGGTTCGGAAGGCCGAGCAGGCCGACGGCCCATCATTCATCAACGTCCTCACGCCGTGTGATCGTGGATGGCGCTTCGAGCCGGAAAAGACGATGGAAGTCAGCCAACTCATGGTCGAAGCGGGTTTATGGCCGCTCTACGAAGTGGTAGAAGGCAAGTGGAAAATGACCGGTGCACGCCAGAAGAAGCGACCCGTCATGGATGCGCTGCTTTCGCAGAAACGCTTCAGCCACATCACGAAAAACGCCGATGATGCAACGATCGCCGCTATCCAGGCTAAAGTCGACGAAGAGTGGGACGCCCTGCTGGCACTCTGCGCAATTCCGGATACCCAGTAACCGAATAAAAGCAGCAATCACGTTACAGCAATCGTTCGCCGATAACACCGCGATAGAAAATCTCGCACATCGTAGGACGGCCGAGCGCGAACGCTCCGCTTACGGTTAAACACAATAGGCGCAGTCCGAATCCAAACCCCGTGTAGAGCAGATCATTCGATGCGGGCACGCACGAGACCTAGTTGGTGATTCCGCCTAATAATCGTCAGACGATCCGTGTTAGTCGCCCGACACACCGGCCATAGCCGCAGATTCATGCTGGTTCGACTTCACTTTCATCACGTGCTGGTACGCAGAAAGCGCAGAAATCGCTCCCTGAGCAGCCGCGGTAATGGTCTGCTTCAGGTCGGTACCATCGGTGAGGTCACCGGCGGCATAGACGCCTTCAACCGAAGTGTTCAGGCCCTTATCGACGTGAACCTCACCGGTATCGGGATTGATTTCAAGACCAAGCTGATTCGGAATCTCAAGTCGAGGATCTGCACCGGCTTCAACGAACAACCCGTCGATCGTCAACTCGTCTTCGCCTTCCAAGGGTTGGCTAATACGAATACCCGTCAAACCAGTTTCATCCGATCCAACCAACTCAGTAACCTCTGTGCTGTACAGAACCTTCACATTGTCGGTTTGGCCGAGCACCTTCAGTAGGATCGGCTCAGGTCGAGTGAGCTTGTCCCTGCGGTAGATCAGATAGACAGTCTCAGCGTACTTTGCGAGCAAAACTGCGCCTTCAACGGCTGCGTTGCCACCGCCTACTACCGCCGCCGCTTTCTTGTTGCGGTATAGAGGTGCATCGCAGATCGAGCAGTACGAAACGCCATTCCCTGTCCACTCTTCCTCGTTCGGAAGAAGGAGTTTTCGTCGTTCTCGACCAACTGCCAGAATTACCGAGATCGCATCAATTTCAGTGCCGTCATCGAGAACAGCGCGGAAAACGTCGCCGTTCTTCTCAACTGACTTCAGATTCGAGTAGGCGGTTGGAGTCTCGAACTTGTCGACCTGTTCCTTGAATTTCATCATCAGGTCGAAGCCGTCGATATCGGGTTGACCCGGGTAATTTTCGATCGTTCCGCCAATTGCGGTCTCACCACCGAACTGCTCACCGGCTATCAATGTATTCACCTGATAGCGAGACGAGTACAGCCCCGCCGCGAACGCAGCAGCGCCCTGGCCAGCAATCAATACGTCAACTTGCTTGATATCGCTCATGTTTCCTCACACCGCTGATGCGGAGTGCGCTCCGATGCGGTTCACTGTTGGCAAGCTTAGAAGCACCCGGCATTTGTGTCGATAGGCTCAGTGCCTATTCAGCCCAGCTTTCACGAAATCGCGGATTTCACCGTGAATACATTGTGTCTAATTTCTTAGATGCAAATGAGGTGCAGTCAGTTCCGAACAGCTATCGTACTAAGCCGCGGATCGACGTTTTTTCCCTCGAGGATCATGGCAGCCGATAAACTCAGATTCTCAACTGAGGAAGACCCATTCGTGACGGCCTTGAACACTGGAACGCACAACGGAACGAACATCGCAAGCGAACATCTCGCAACCCTGAGTCGAAGCGTCGACAATGCAGTCCGACGAATGAACGAGTTCTCGGACATCGACACCGCAGCTTAGTTTCTTCTGGCTTTATTCAAGCACGATCACGACAACGCGCTGTTGTATACTCGCAGTTCGGTTTGAACTGCAGTTTTCAAAAATTCCAGCCGATTATTCGTTTAACTTTGTTCGCTAATCGAAGTTCGTTAATCGAATCCGCTGAAAATTAACGGTTTTGGCTTCCTGGTATCTCTGAATCACTCGCGCTAGCCTAGATATTCGTTCGGTCTTCTCGGCCGACGTACAAACGAACACAATCAATACTTGCCATGACATTCCCAATCACATCAGTGCCGAACGGCACGGTTACATCAGCCAAAGGCTTCTCGGCCGGCGGTGTTTTCGCCGGGCTCAAAACTCCCGGCATGGACAAACTCGATCTCGGCATTCTCTATTCAGAAAAGCCCTGCAACGTAGCCGGTACGTTCTCACAAAACAGCATTATTTCTCCAACGGTGACGCTCGACAGAGAACGGGTAGGCACCGACAACCAGGTACATGCGGTAGTCGTGAATAGTGGCTGCGCAAACACTGCTGTCGGCGATCAAGGCATGATCGATGCAAAAGAGATGACCCAGCTCGCAGCCAACCACCTCGGTGTCGCAGATGAGCAGACGCTTGTTTCATCGACCGGTGTTATCGGTGTTGAAATCCCAATGGCGCTCATGCGCGAATTCATTCCTCAGATCGAAGTTTCGAGCGACGGCGGCGGTGAGTTTGCCAAAGCAATTCTCACGACCGACAAGCGGACCAAAGAGATTGCAGTTTCGTTCGTTATCGATGGTGTAACCCACACTGTCGGTGGCGTTTCCAAAGGCTCGGGGATGATTCACCCCAACATGGCGACCATGCTGGCGTACGTCACCACCGATGCCAACGTAGATGCGGCGTTCCTGCAGGAAACGCTTTCCGACGCAGTGAAACTATCATTCAATCAGATTGATGTTGATGGCGACCAGAGCACGAACGACACCGTACTTCTGATGGCTAACGGTGAAGCTGGTGGATCAACTATCTCCGGGGGAGACGATGCCTCGGAAACGTTCGTTGCTGCGGTTACGCAGGTCTGCCAGCATCTGGCGATCGAGATTGCCCGCGACGGCGAGGGAGCGACCAAGCTGATCGAAGTAACCGTTGACGGTGCTCAGTCAAATGACGATGCTCTAAAAGCGTCACGGGAGTGTGCCGCCTCTCTCCTCGTAAAAACCGCAGTATATGGACGCGATCCCAACTGGGGTCGAATCTTCATGGCGGTCGGCAAGGCAGAAATCCCTCTCGATGAATCGAAGATCGATTGCTACGTGAACGATATTCAGATCGTCTTCGCTGGCAAGGCAATCTCGTACAACATCCAGAGTGTCGTAAGCGCTCTCGGTGGTGACGAGGTGCGGCTTCGAGTCGACCTCAACGTTGGCAACGGATCGGGTGTTGCATGGGGCTGCGATCTCACCGAAGAGTACGTGGTATTCAACTCGGCCTACACGACGTAAAGGTCTTCAGAGGGACATCGCCGTGAACGGCCTGCGCCAAATTCATTTCTGGGGGGCGAGTTACTGCTCATTAACCCCGTCCATTCGCATTTTCCCAGTTGGAAAGTGGTAACGCTGTGACCGCTTCGAACAAACGCGATATATCTGGCAAGACGATCGTTATCAAGATCGGTGGTAGCACGCTGGGCGAAGGCGACAGCACCGTTCCAGATATCGTCGACCTATGGACGCAAGGTGCAAGACCGGTCGTGGTTCACGGCGGTGGAAAAGTAATCAGCGACTGGGTAGCAAAACAGGGTATCCAGCCAGAGTTCATTCGTGGCCTCAGACGCACTGACGAAGCGACACTCGATGTCGCAGTCGCCGTTCTCGGCGGGTTGGTGAACTCGCAATTAGTGGCCGAATTCCAGGCTGCAGGTGCAAGTGCAGTCGGAATTTCCGGTGTCTCTGGCGGATTGCTTCAGGCTGAAGTGCTCGATCCCGATCTCGGTTTCGTTGGCAAAATCGTAAAGGCGAACGCAACTCCGGTGGAAGCCGTCCTTAATTCCGGCAGTATCCCCGTTATCGCGCCAACAGCACTTCACCTGTACCCGAGCGAATCGGGAGAAGACCGCATTTTGAATGTGAATGCCGATACATCGGCTGGCCACATCGCAAAAGCAGTTCGCGCAGATCAGTTAGTTTTCCAGACGAATGTCGAAGGTGTTCTCGATGCTCGAAGAAGGCTAATCCCGAGAATGACCCGCGGTCAGGCGGTGGACTTGATCGCCGGTGGTATCGCTGTCGGAGGCATGATTCCGAAGATAGAAGCATGTGCCGATGCCGTCACGGTCGTTGGTTCCGGCCACATCATCGACGGACGGGTTGCGGGGGCATTGCTAGTCTGTGCACGCGGCGAAGACATCGGGACAAAAATCATCTAGGTTCCGGTGTTAGGTCACGCTGTCGATTAACACGCCGCTTAGGGATCAACATGGATACAACCGGTCACGTGTTTGCGATACTGATTTTCGGTTACCTGTTGGGATCGATACCGTTCGCAAAGCTGTTCACTATGCGTGCGGGTGTAGATCTATTTGAAACAGGCACCGGCAACCCTGGTGCGGCCAACGTGTTCCGTAAAGTGGACAAAAGAATTGGTGCAGCGGTATTTATTGCCGATGCCCTCAAAGGCGGAGTGCCAGTTCTCATCGTCTGGATGATGGGCGCACCAGAGCATCTCTGGATCGTTGCTGGAGCTTCCGCAGTTGTCGGTCACTGGTATCCGGTGTTCAACAAGTTCCGCGGCGGAGCCGGACTGGCGACGGGAGCCGGTGCGGTTGTATTCCTAATACCGATTGCGGGTGCGATCGGATTAGTTCTTGGCGGCCTTACTATCGCCAAAACGAAGAGCAGCGGTCACGGAGCCGGTGTTGGCATCGTAGTCATTCTCGGTCTCGCAATTCCCACTGGATCGAACTGGCAGGCAATGGCTGGTGCCTTTCTCATCGCAGCCGCGGTCCTCGGCAGGGCAACCATCAAGGGGTGGAAACCCGGTCGCAAAGACTAGGAACAGATGGTAATTGCTTAACAACCAACGAGCAGAGTGCCATCTTGGGGCTCTCGGGGAGTCGATGGTCGGTAGTTGTTGATGGTTCATTGCACAGCCGCGTGTCACTTCGCTCAGTCAATCGACCTATCCAACAAAAACTCCTCTCACCCCAATCTCACAGCCTCTGCGATATAGTTCTCCCTCTGCAATTCACAGAATGTGATACGCAGGCGTCGCCGTAACCACGGCAATATTGCAGCTGGGATCATCTCGGAGTGTCGACCGAGACACACATCCCAAAAAGTAAAAAAGAGAACAAAAATGACTAGCTCGGAAGACTATAAAGCCCTCGAATCCAAGTACTACATGCAGGTGGTGAACCGAATGCCGCCCGTACTGGTGCGAGGAGAAGGCACTCGAGTATTCGACAACGATGGCAAGAGCTATCTCGATTTCACCGCTGGCTGGGCTGTCCTGAACATCGGGCACAATCACCCCGCAGTTACCGAAGCCATCCGCGATCAGGCAGGAAAAATCCTGCAGATGTCGAACTTGTTCTACACGACTCCGCAGCTTCCGCTTGCCCAGATCATCGTCGACAACTCCGACGTCGATCGTGTCTTCTTCTGCAACTCTGGTGCAGAGGCAAACGAAGGCGCTTGCAAGGTCGCCCGCAAGTGGGGCAAGACCAAACTCGATGGCGCGTACGAGATCATCACCACCATCGATTCGTTCCACGGCCGCACTCAGGCGATGATGGCAGCGACGGGTCAGCCTGCTTATCAGGAAAAGTGGACCCCGCTAATGCCGGGATTCCTGAACGTGGAGTACAACGACGTGCAGGCAATCAAAGATGCCTACGTCGAAGGCCGCACGTGTGCCGTTCTGCTCGAGCCTGTCCAGGGCGAGGGCGGAGTGAATATTCCCTCCAACAACTACCTGAAGGATGTAATGGATTTCTGCCACGAAAAGAACATTTTGTTCATGCTCGATGAAGTTCAGACCGGAATGGGTCGAATCGGAACGCTATTCGGATACCAACAGTTCCCGGGTGTTGAACCCGATGTAATGACGCTGGCGAAAGCTCTTGGCTCAGGTGCCCCACTGGGTGCATTCACAACCAAGGAGTTCTGCTCAGTTCTCGAACCGGGCGATCATGGATCCACTTTTGGTGGCAACGCTCTTACGACTGCAGCCGGCGCTGCTGCAGCCAAAGTGATTGTCGATGAAGACATTCCGGAACTCGCCAAAGAAACAGGTGCCTACTTTCAGGGCAAGCTAAAGACTCTGGCTGAAAAGCACGACTTCATCACCGAAGTTCGAGGCATGGGCCTGTTGATCGCTGTTCAAATGTCGAAAGAAATCGCCGGACCTACGGTCGCAGCGAGCTTGCCAGAAGGCCTGCTCATGAACGCAGTTCGGCCCAACATGATTCGCTTCATGCCACCGCTCAACGTCACCCGAGACGAAATCGACGAAGCAGTCGATATTCTCGACCGGGTTCTTGAAGAGACTGGTGCCTAAAGCGTTAAGTCACAACAATACGTGAATTGAACAGCCCCGATCACGAGAGTGATCGGGGCTGTTTTCATATTGATACGAACCTCTATTGTCATTCTGAAATCGATTCAGAATCACGCACGACACCGTACCAACCGACTAGGTCGCCTTTTTCGCCTGCTCGTCACGGTACCGCTGTCTGAGTTCCTCACTTGGGGGATAGAAACGACCCGGTGAAACTTGCTGCTCGTCCACCAATTCCGCGATGTACTCCTCGACACGGTCGTGCTCCTCGATCCAATCGATAACCTGCTCCGCAAGCTGTTGAGGAACAACCACCACGCCATCGTCGTCCGCCACCATCAGGTCACCCGGTAGTACCAGCACGCCATCGCAGCTGATTGGAACGTTCGCCTCGTGAAATGGACTTCCTTCCAACCCGGTGATCGCCGATCGCCCTGCTCCAAACACCGCGAGACCATAATCATCTTGAACCTTATCCAGATCTCGCACCGACGCATCAGTAATCAGTCCTGTGGCTCCCCGTTGCCATAGCGTTCGAGTTTTCATATTCCCTAGAATTCCGAGATTGGACATCCTGTTGGCGTCGACCACAAGCACATCACCGGGACCACAACTCTCCATGGCCACAAACTCCGGTGAATTCTCGCCGTCTCGCAGCTTTGCTGCCATGTCCGGTCGTGGCGGCAGAAAACTTAATGTGCGGGCGCGGGCAGCGATTTTTCGCCCGTGCGTCAACGGCTTCACGTTCTTCATGTAGCAATTGGTCCAAGAAGAGCTGGTATCGCCGTTTGTTGCTGTTTTTGCCTGCCGAGTGATATACCCGAGCGCACCGGTACAACTCTGCAAACTAACCTTCTCGAATCTCCGCAGAATATCGCCCGAGAGATCAATTGTCGGTTTTGTGTTTGCCATTCTGTCCATTCTCCTAAAACCCTCGTTGCTCTGACACATCACCAATGAATGCACCATACGATGCAGATCGCACTCTTGTCACCGAAGCCTTCTCTTAATTGTCACGTCGTTCGTCCCTCACTGTTCGGAATGACAGAAATCGCGAATCGACAACCCCGCATTCTAGCGAGAGAATAGTTAGGTTGCGCTTCAACGCAGTCGCGGCATCACGCTCCTCGTTCGCCAACAATCCAACAGGAAAAATACTTAGCTATGGCAAGGGAAAAGTGTGTTCTCGCTTACAGCGGGGGCATGGACTCGACAATCTCAACCGTCTGGATCCAGGAGAACTACAACATGGACGTTGTAACTCTCACTGTCGATCTGGGCGCAGGACCCGAAATCGTCGGAGTGAAGGAACGAGCCGCACAGGCTGGTGCCATCGACTCCCTGGTTTGGGACGTTCGAGATGAGTTCGTGAACGAATATGTGTTCCCTGGCCTCAAAGCCGGAGCAATGTACGAGGGTGTCTACGCACTTTCGACGGCACTCGGCCGCCCACTCATGGCGAAGAAACTCGTTGAGGCTGCCCGTGAAGTCGGAGCTACCGCGGTAGCCCACGGCTGCACCGGAAAAGGCAACGACCAGGTTCGTTTCGACTCTGGAATCATGACTCTTGCTGCTCACGGCGATCCTCTGAAGATCGTTGCGCCCGCCCGCGAGTGGGGCATGACCCGTGACGAAGAGAAGATGTACGCCCAGAAGGCAGGACTCGAGCTACGCGAAGTCGGATCAGACCAACGGGTCTATTCGATTGACCGCAACCTCTGGGGTCAAGCGATCGAGGGTGAAGACCTCGAGGACATCTGGCAGGCTCCACCGGAAGACGCATTCTCGTGGACCCGTCAGATCAGCGACACACCAGATGAAGCGGTAGAGGTTTCTATCGGTTTCGAAAAGGGTGTACCGGTTTCTGTCGACGGCTCGCTGAAGTCGGGTGTTGAACTGATCGCCATTTTGAACGACATTGCTGGCCTGCACGGTGTGGGTCGTATCGACCACATCGAGAACCGTCTCGTCGGTATCAAGTCCCGTGAGGTTTACGAAACTCCGGCTGCGATCGTTCTGCACACCGCTCTGAAGGCTCTTGAGACTTCGACGATGTCCCGTGAGCAGCAGCGTGTGAAAGAGAACCTTTCGGCCATCTACTCCGATCTTGTTTATGACGGCCGCTGGTTCACCGAGCTTCGCACGAACATTGCGGCGTTCATGGACAGTGCCCACGAGTATTCGACCGGTGACGTTCGGGTTCGTCTGCACAAGGGTTCGTGCATCGTGGTGGGTCGACGCTCACCGTTTAGCCTCTACGATTTCGATCTGGCGACCTACTCGACGACCGACTCGTTCGATCACGAGGCAGCCACCGGTTTCATCGACATCTACTCCCTCTCAGCCCGAACCCAGTCCCGAAAGCAAACCAACTCCGAGCGACGATAGGTGGCTTAGCCAACTTTTCTGGGGTTCTGGATCCTGCTTGCAGGGACGGTAGGTCGCGTTTTGCGCGCTTGATCCCTGTCTGCTTCCTTAAAATATCCCGCTAGTAGCGATAATGTTGCACACAGTACATCTCCGTACACGCTGCAATGCCAGTTAGAAGAACAATTCAATGTCAGGCCAAAACAACGGCTCGAACGAAAACACAACCCCGGCTGCCGCCGCACGCGGTTCCGAGCTAGCCAGCGATTTCACGGTGTCGGTGCACTACGACAGCCGCATGTACAAGGAAGACATCGCTGGTTCGATCGCGCACGCCCGGATGTTGGGACGCCAGGGCATTATCGAGTCAGATGACACAGAGAAGATCGTCGATGGTCTGACCACGATCGCTGCGGAAATGGAAACCGGCGAGTTCGTCTGGAATCCCGACCTCGAAGACATCCACATGAATGTGGAATCACGCCTCTATGAACTGATCGGCGATGCTGCAGGACGCCTGCACACCGCCCGTTCCCGCAACGATCAGGTCGCAACCGACACCCGGCTCTGGACGCAGGGTGCCTGCGCACGCGCTTTTGAGGCCGCGGTATCTCTCCAAACCGCTTTAGTAAACCTTGCCGAACAGCACATCGACACCATCGTCCCCGGCTACACCCACATGCAACGCGGTCAGCCGGTCGTTCTCGCCCACCACCTGATGGCGTACTTCGAAATGTTCGATCGCGACGCCACTCGTTTTGCACAAACCGCAGAAAGTGCCGACGTACTTCCACTTGGCTCCGGCGCAATGGCTGGCGTTCCGTACGCCATCGACCGCAAGTGGGTCGCCGATCAGCTTGATTTTGACGATATCTCCCGCAACTCGATGGACGCTGTTTCCGACCGCGATTTCATTGTCGAGTTCCTCACCGCGTCGTCGCTGGCGATGGCACATCTGTCGCGCCTTGCCGAAGAACTGGTCATCTGGTCTTCCGACGAGTTCGGCTTTATAAAGCTGTCCGACGAATACACCTCTGGATCCAGCATCATGCCGCAAAAACGCAACCCCGATTTCGCCGAGTTAATTCGCGGCAAGACAGGACGTGTCTACGGTTCGTTGATGGGCCTCCTCATCACGATCAAGGGTCTTCCGCTCACCTACAACCGTGATTTGCAAGAAGACAAAGAAGGTCTGTTCGACGCCGCCGACACCGTAATCACCGCACTCGAAGCAGCAGCCGGAATGATCTCCGGAATGACCATCAATGCCGATCGCATGCGTCAAGCCGCTTCCAACAGCTTCGTGCTCGCTACCGACATCGCCGACCACCTTGTTGACAAGGGTGTACCGTTCCGTGAAGCGTACATTGCCGTGTCTGATCTCTCGAAGCAGTGCATTGCCGATGGCATTGGATTCGGTGAACTTTCGCTGAGCGATTTCCAAAAGGCTTCCGACCTATTTGACGAAGGAGTCATGGAAATCACCCTCGATTCCGCCGTTGCAGCACGTAACGTACCCGGTGGCACTGCCCCCGAGCGTGTTCGTGCCGCAATCACCGAAGCGAAGCAAATGCTCGCCGAAGCAGAATAGCTCACGGTTCGGTCGCAACTACAATCTCAAACAATTGACAACCACAATCTTGCCCAGCCCATCCGGTCTATGCCCTCCCCAGAAGATCACCTCATGACATCGATCATCATCGCGCACCGTGGTCTCGATGAGACCTACCCTGAAAACACCATCTCCGCGTTCAAGGCTGCTCTCGAAATGGGCATGGCGATTGAGATCGACGTGCGCGGAACTTCTGACGACGAACTCATCGTGCTTCACGACGATACGGTAGACCGCACAACTGATGGCGAAGGTCGAGTTGCGCAGATGACTCTCGCCGAGGTGAAAGCACTCGATGCCGGTAGCTGGTGGAACGAAAAATTCGCTGGCGAACGAATCCCGACGCTGATGGAAACGTTCGACGCCGTGAAAGAGTTCGGAACTGCCGAAACGAGTCTCGTTATCGAGATGAAAACACTCGATCCCGGTTGCATCACGAAGATCTGCGACGGACTCGCCGAGCGAGGGCTACTTGGTAGCACTGTGGGAATCGGGTTAATTCACCTATCGGTCGATGTGCGCCGACGCTTCTACGAAGGCTCCGCCGATTTCCAGTGCGCCACGGGCGCCAGTACCGCTACCGAACTGCCAGTGGCGATCGCCGATCCCTACTCTTCATGGATCTATGTGCGGTACGTGATGAGCACTGAAGAAGTACAAGCGGTTCACGATGGTGGCAAGAAAATAATTGCGTCAGGTCCCGACATAATGACCAATCTCGACAATTCGGTCGTCAGTGCCAAGGCCGGTGTCGACACCATCATGTCGTACCATCCAGACGCACTCGCTGCCAGACTCGTCTGATTTTCTATAGCCGTTCCACCCGAAAGTTCGTTCCAGCAAGATCCACCATCAAACATGGCTAACCACATCAAAATATCTCCCTCGCTTCTGGCTGCTGATTTCGCGCACCTTGGCGACTCGATAGCAGCCGTTGAGGAAGCTGGTGCAGACGAGCTTCACTTCGACGTGATGGACGGTAATTTTGTGTCCAACATCACCGTTGGAATCCCGGTTCTCGAAGCAATTCGCCCACTCACGAAGCTTCCGATCGACGTTCACATGATGGTGCTCGAACCCGCCCGTTACGCCCAGGCTTTTGCCGATGCCGGTGGCGATATTTTCACCATGCACGTTGAAGCCTGCGACGATCTCGAGGCTTCTTTGGGCGACGCCCGGGTCGCTGGAATGACCGCCGGAGTTTCGCTGAAACCCGACACCCCGGCTTCCGTTCTCCAATCCACGTTACCGCTTATCGAACGAGCCCTCGTAATGACAGTCGAACCTGGGTTCGGCGGACAGTCGTTCATGCCCGAGATGCTGCCGAAGATCACTGAACTGCAAGACATGGCACGCACCGCCGGTCATGAGTTGGAGATTGCAGTCGATGGCGGCATCAAGGTCGATACCGCCGGCGAGGTAATCGATGCCGGAGCGACAACCCTGATCTCAGGTACCGGCGTATTCAACTTCCCCGACGGTATGAAAATCGGCATCGAAGCGATTCGCACAGCGGGTAGCTAACTTCTCCCGCGTCCCGACCAACGCAAAGGGATCTGGGACGGAGCGATGAATGTTCTCTGTGCAGCCGACTCCGTTCAACTGCCCGATAGCTCTGATGTTCTCCTTGTGTTTCGGCAGCGGACCGCTCGTGGTCACGCCACGCTGGCTGGCTCGCACGAGCGCGTCCCAGCCCCATATCCCTCGGCTCCGAGGACTCCACTCGGGACGCGTAATCGCACCATCTCAGCAAATAAAACCACCAAACCAACCGTCATCGGCGTAAGATCGGCTTCGAGGTAAATAATGACAAACGGCGAAGAATTTCAAGAGTACGGACTACCTAGAGCGACCCACGAAGAAGCCGATGGGGCTTCCGGATCGGTAATCCTTGGCGAGGGTGACTATCGCTACGAAGTAACCGGTAAGGATTGGGGCAACCTCCCTGAAGGCTGGTTCTACAAAGAAGCGACGTCCGTCGCAGTCGATCAGCAGGACCGAGTATTCGTTTTCAATCGCGGCAACATGCCCGTAATCGTCTACGACACCGAAGGCAACATGATCGATAGTTGGGGCGAGGGAGTCTTCGCCAACCCGCACGGCATCTCGGTCGATCTCGACGGCAACCTCTTCTGCGTCGACAACAACGACAGCACAGTTAAGAAATTCACTCCGACGGGCGAACTGCTGATGACTCTTGGCGAAGCAAACAAGCCAGCTCCGCCAATGAGCGGCAGACCGTTCAGTGCCCCAACTCACGTTGCGGCCGATCCCTCAAACGGCGATTTTTACGTCTCTGATGGTTATTCCAACGCCCGAGTCCACAAGTTCACCGCCGATGGTGAACTCGCCTCTTCCTGGGGCGAGTCGGGCACGGATGAAGGTCAGTTCAACATCGTCCACAATATCGCCATCGATAGCGAAGGGCTTCTCTACGTCGCCGATCGTGAAAATCACCGAATCCAGATTTTCGACCGTGATGGTAAGTACATCGACCAGTGGGTGAACATGGCACGCACTGCAGCGATCTACATCGACACTCGTGGTTCGGAAGACCTCGTCTACATCGGTGAGTATTTTTCGGGCATCGGTTCGAATCACATGGGTACCGAGCTTGGACCGCGTGTTTCGGTAATGAACACAAAAGGAGAGGTTCTCGCTCGAGTCGGCACCGAGAGTTACGGATCGCAACACGGTCGCTTTTTCACGCCACACGGAATATCCGTCGACTCCGGAGGTAATATCTACCTCGCAGAGGTCTCCCACAGCGACTATGGAAGCAACTGGAACATCGATGGCTACCTGCGATCACTGCAGAAGCTGGTGAGACAGTGGTAGAAGCTCAGGCTGTTTTCGGCAACGACTACATTTTCGCTGGCAAATGCACGTTCAAACCGGCTGCTTCGAGTCGCTCACCGATCGCAACGAGTTGCTCTTTGGCAGGCGCTTCGACTTTAGGCATCGTATTGTCGAGTCCTAGAGCAACATACTTCGATCCCGCCATTGAGTGATACGCCAGCAGGCGAACGCCGACGATGTTTTGAAGCCCACCAAGCAACTCAGCGGTATCATCGATCTGCTGGTCGGAGTCGTTCACGCCCGGCACGATCACCATTCGAATCTCGATCGGCGCACCGGTCTCCGACAGAAGTCGCAAATTGTCGACGATTCGGTCGTTCGGAACGCCGATGTTTGTTTTGTGATTCTCGGAATCCATCCCTTTGAGGTCGTAGAGGAACATGCTCGTATAGGGCACCGCTCGTTTGAGGGTCGACCATTGCAACTGACCACAGGTATCGACCGAAGTGTGAACACCGGCTTCGGTGCTGGCTCGTAATAGGTCAATCGTGAACTCAGCCTGTAGCAGCGGCTCCCCTCCCGATATCGTCATTCCACCGCCCGACTCGTTGTAGAAATCAGCGTCTTGCAGCACGGCTTCCATCACTTCATCGACACTCATCCGCTTACCGGCAAGCTCCAGTGCTCCGGAGTAGCAAACATCGACACAAAGCTCAGATATGTCGCAGATTTCTCGAAAGTAAACGCGTCGATTCTCGTCTGAAACGCTTTGTGCTCCGGTCGGGCACACCTTCACGCATTCCAGGCATTCGATGCAGCGATCGGGTCGATAAAACAACTGCGGTTTACGATCAATCGACTCAGGATTGTGGCACCAGGCGCAACTTAGTGGGCAACCTTTCAAAAACACGGTCGTCCGAACACCCGGCCCATCGTGGACAGCGAACCGCTTGATATCGAATACGAGTCCAGGTGTACTCGCACCGGCCCGTGACGTAGCAGCCCCAGCGTCAGCCGTTCGACTACCCGCCATGAGCTATTCGGGCGATGTAGATATCTTGCTCTTTGCGAGTCATCGTCGTGAAGTACACGCTCCAACCGGTAACTCGAACTTGAAGTGACGCGTAATTCTCGGGGTGCTCTTGCGCATCTCGCAGCGTGTCAGCATCGAGCACGTTGAACTGCAACGCGTAGCCATCGCGTGCGAAGAATGTTTTGATCAAGCTAACGAAGGCGTGCAATCCCTCTTCACCAGCAACAGCTGTCGGGTGAAGCGAGACGTCAAGCACCGATCCGTTCGGAGTTTCGGTGAAGTCGAGCTTTGTGACAGAGTTGACGAGACCTGTCACGCCACCCTTATCGAGCCCATATGAAGCGCCCACTCCCGGAGCCAATGACTCGCCAGCCTTTCGACCGTCTGGAGTGGCACCGGTCTTCTCGCCAAATCCCATTGCGGCCGTCAACGTGAAGAGCGCAGCCTGGCACTTGCCGCCTCGTCCGTTCTCGAACGAATGAACGACCGAACAGAAATGATCGGCAACATCGCGAGCAATCTGGTCGACCGGTCCATCGTTGTTGCCCCACTTCGCCACTCTGTTTCGCAAATAGAGGCGCATGGCCTCTCGATCTTCGAACCCTGCTCGTGTAGCCTCGACCATCTCCGTCATCGAGAAGCGATTGCCGTCAAAAACAGTCTGCTTAATCGCATAGAGCGAGTCGGCTGCATTGGCCAACCCGGCCCCGACGAAGCCAACTGAGTTGTAGCGAGCACCGCCAGCACTGATGTCGGTTCCGTCGGTGATGCAATCATCGATGGAACCCGAAATAAACGGTGAGGGGTTGATATTTGGCCACTCTCCCTCGGCTTCGGCGATGTGGGTGCGCGACTTGTTCAGAACGTGGTCGAGTTGGGCGATGTAAGCGTTGAGCAGTTGATCGTATGAAGTGAATTCTCTGGCGTCTCCTGTTTCAACACCGAGTCGAACGCCGGTTTGTGGATCGACTCCGTCGTTCAACGCAAGCTCAAAAGGCTTCGCAAAGCTCACAGTTACGTTCATCGTGCAGGCGACTTCTTTACCTTCAACAGCCGGCTCGTAGCAGCCGATCGGCAGGTAAATGCGCGCATCCTCGGGTGTCTTACCTTGTTTCACCAGAGCTTCAACAGCCGGAGGATCGTTCATGAGGACGAACGAGTTGTGGCCGTTGCGAATAAGGTCGGCTACTCGGCGGTAAAGACGATCCTCTGACCCCGGCAGATACCTCACCGATAGCTTCGGGTCGGGCGTACCAAGCTCCTCGTAGGCGTCAAGAGCCAAATAGGTCAAATCGTTGGTGATCTCCGAGCCATCAGCATACTGCCCACCAAATACAAAATTTTTACCGTTCGAAGCACCCCCGGTACCGCAATACCATTTGTGCCAGAAGAACTTGATTAGCTCTTTGGCGTGATCACGCGTGATGGCTCCGGATTCGATATCAGCTTCATAGAATGGCCGTAACGTTCTATCAAACTGACCCATCGACCGGACGTTTTCACCTTCCATCTCGATCAGTTCGTGCATGAGCCACATGAACTGCAGCGCTTCGTGGAACGAACGTGGCGGGTTAGCAGGCACGTTCGAAAGCGCAGTGGCAATAGCGTCTAGCTGCCGTGCGTTTTCGGGATCGGATTCGGCGTTGTTTCTGGCGAAATCAGAAAGTCGGTTGGCGAACGAGATAGCCGCGTTGTAAACAACATCCAGAGCTTTAAAAAATGCAGCCTGCTCGGCAGTGATCTCATCTCCGAGTGCGGAACGAGCAGCGACCGCGTCGCTCAGAAGTCCGCTCAAACCCTTTTCGAGCAATTTGTCCCACCCGGGTGCGATGTGTCCGAGATCGAGGCCGCTGCGAGGCTGGTGGCTCACACCGTGCTTTTCAGCACGATCGAACCACTCGGTGCCGATGCTCAACGCACCAGTTGCTGCTTCGTCGAGCCACATCCCGCTACCCGGCGTATCCGTTCCTCTTACGCCTAGGGTCAGCCGCCGAACCACATCGCCATGATCGACTTTCTCGGCGAACCAGTCGAGCGGATCAACGTAAATACGACCTCGCTCAAGAACAAGTCTGAAAATATTCGCCTTCTGGAGAATTTTCGGATCACCAGAGTGGTCGGCCAAATAGACATCTGCCAGATGCTCGAGTTCGCTGACGGAAACGCCCGTGGAATCGGAATACGGTGCGTTCTTAAACCGACGAAAGATCGTGTCTCGACTCGACTCAAACGAGTGTTCCGCCCGTTGTTTACGCCTCGGTTCCGTACTCACGACCATAACTGCGTCTCCCGTCACGGTTGATGCCAGACGACACCAGCGCATCTCACTCCAGTTGCCAGTCCATACCGTTAACCGAGTAATGTACCACCTTTCCAAAGGTGGTCCGTCCACTGTGTTCAATCCGTTCAACCGGTGTTGAGGATGCAATGCTAAAGGTCGATTTAAAACGACACACAGTTGCAAACAGGATCGGATCCTGAAATAAATTCAGGATGACACTAGATTACGGTTCAGAGTGAGTTCGTGGTGAAATAACAATTCTAGGCACACACGTAAAATCGCAATTACTACACTCATCCGATGCTCGAATCATCCCTCTCATCCAAAATTTGCCCAAGGCACAAAAAAGCCCTTCTCGTTTAAAAAGGGCTTGAGCTTCAAATACAAACGGAACCTAGTTGGAAAGGAGAGAAATTCCCTTTTTATCGAGAGTTCGCATCTCTCGGGCAGTCAATTTGACCCGGTAACGCTGACCATCAACGACAACCCACTTGTTCTGAAGATTGGGCTTCGAAATCTTGCGTGTAGCGTTCAACGCGTGTGATCGGTTGTGACCGAACATCGGCTTGGGACGGGGTCCAAGACCCAATTTTGCCCTGATCTGGTCGGAGCTTGGCATAACGGTTAGATTCTCGTAATAATTCCTAAAAAGTGGGAGGGCCTCGAACCGATCATCTCAAACGCTCGCGGATAGCAGCAATACTCGGACAAGACTCCAGCGATTAACGCTACCATGCAAGTCGAGCGGTAACAACAGATTTTCTGCTCAATGAAATACGAATCTGGGCAACCGAGTCGAACTGAAAACGATTCGTGTACGCAATAAGAATCGACCGAATCCAATGGCAAACCCGGCACAGAACACGGCAGCAATATCGAGCGGCACCTCATCTCGACTCGCTGACATGATTCGAGCGACTGCGAAGGCCATCGAAGCCAATCGGGACACCATTAACGCTCTCAACGTGTTCCCTGTTCCCGATGGCGATACCGGTACGAACATGTTGCTGACACTCCGTTCACTAGTTGACGATTTGCCAACAAAATCGACCGAATCTGCGAACACTGTATCCAAGAATCTGGCTCGCTCTGCACTTCTGGGTGCCCGTGGCAACTCGGGACTCATCCTCGCTCAGTACTTCAAAGGTCTTGCCGAGGCGATCGGCGACTCAACCGAACTCTCTGGTGAACACTTCGCAAAGTCGATCCGTATCGCCTCCGACAACTCTTACAAGGCACTGCCGAACCCCGTCGAAGGCACGATGCTCACGGTTTACCGCGAATGTGCCGAGGTTGCAGAAAAGTCGGTAGCCGACAACGAAGACCTCGAAAGCGTGATGGCTGCCGTAGCCGCTGAGGCACTCGATTCGGTTCGACGCACACCCGATCTACTTCCCGTGCTCGCCGAAGCTGAAGTCGTCGATTCCGGCGGATTCGGCTTTGCTGTAATGCTCGATGGTGCACTGAGAGCGTTGCGCGGTGAAAACCCTGCAGGGCGAGTCCTCCCTGTGCCAATGCCCGATGGGCGCAGCTTCTCGGGTTCAGTCAAGGCCGATTTCGTCGATGCCTCCGAAGAAATCGACTGGGGCTACTGCACAGTATTTGCAATTCATGCAGCGCAACTTGATCTTGACAAAATACGCTCGCACATGGACAGTATCGGCAAGTCGCCTATCGTCGATGGCACCGACGGAATCGCCAAGGTCCACGTTCACATGGAAGATCCCGGCGAGGCTCTCACCGCCGGAATCACATACGGTGAACTATCCAATATCGAGATCGCCAACATGGACGATCAGGCAGCAGGATGGGCGGCGGATCGCCGTAAAGACCCGGATGATTCAGCGGAGACACCCGCCGAGCCGGTTGCAATCGCGGTCGTCGCCGTCGCTGCTGGAGATGGGCTGTCAGAGCTAATCACCAGTTCCGGTATGGGCGCAGCTTCTGTCGTGGAGGGAGGAGACACCATGAATCCTTCCGTATCCGATCTGCTTTCAGCAGTTGAAGCGACACCATCCAAACAGGTAATTCTGCTACCAAACAATAAAAACGTCGTACCGGCTGCAAAAGAAGTACCTGCACTCAGCAAAAAAGACGTTCGAGTCGTGGCGACTCGTTCCGTGCAAACGGGCGTAGCGGCTCTGCTCGCATTCAACACAACGCAGACTCTCGACGAAAACGAAACTGCAATGAATGATGTCATCGGTGAAGTTGGCGATGGCCGTGTTTGCAAGGCATCGAGAGACGTCACCGCCTACGGTCATGAAATACGCAAGGGCATGGCGTTCGTAACATTTAACGACGATATCGTGGCAGTTGGGCGAGAGCCGCTTGCTGTTCTTAGCAAACTGCTGGAAGAACGGGCGAGCGACGCCGAAATCGTCACTGTATATACGGGGGAATCTCTCAATCCCGAAGAAGTCGCTTCCACCAGAGAAACGCTCAAATCTAAATTTGAAGACTTCGAAATCGAAGTTGTATACGGTGGACAACCTCACTACGAGTATCTGGTTGCAGTAGAGTAGCCTGATCGCCAGCAAGGGAACGGTTACGGCTGGCCAGCCCGTTTCGGGTTGTCTCTCGAATCGAGCATCAGCAGGCCGTGCTGATCAGTAGTCTTTGGAGTACGTTTATGAGTATCGCAGTCGTTACCGACAGCACTTCCGATCTTCCCGTAGATATCGCCGCCCTGCACGGGATTACCGTCGTTCCTTTGAACGTTCACATCGAGGACGACAGTTACCAGGACGGAGTCAACATTTCCGCCGATGAGCTGTATAGGCGTCTCCCCAATCAGAACGTGATCCCAACAACATCGGCTCCATCGGTCGGATCATTTATCGAAGTATTCGAAAAGCTTGGCCAAACGCACGATGAAATCATCTCGATTCATCTGTCGGCCAAGTTGAGCCTGACCCATAATGCAGCGCTAAACGCCGTCTCGGAACTGGGAAGCTCAGGTCCAAAAATCAAAGTGATAGACACCGAGCAGGCATCGATGGCTCTCGGCTGGACGGCCGTTCAGGTCGCCGAAGTGATCGCCACAGGCTCGACTCTAGAAGACGCCGTTGCGCTGGCGAAAAGTGCCAGTGAACGAAGTATATTTGTCGGAATGGTCGATACGCTCAAGTATCTGGTTCGGGGCGGTCGAATTGGCAAGGCTCAGGGATTCGTTGGGTCTCTGCTTAAAGTACGCCCAATCCTTACGATGAGAGAAGGTGAAGCCCACCCGCTCGAACGTGCTCGCAGTCGTCGCAAGGGAATCGCACGAATCAAATCGTTGGTCGGAGAGTATGCCCCCCTTGAAAAGCTGGCAATTTTGTACACGACCGATGAGTCGGACGCACAAGATATTGCTAACGATGTGGCGAGTTTCGCTCCTGATGGCCAACCGGTTGTAGCGCAACTAGGCCCAGTAGTCGGTAACTATCTCGGTCCTGGCACTCTCGGCCTCGGATTGATCAGAGCAGAATAGCGCCGATGAACATTGGTGGACGCGAGGCAAGCCGTCAATCTCGATCTGCGACTCCGAATCAATCACCCGACAGAATAATCAACGCGCTTCAAAACGTTCTGGAGCTTGAACGCAAGTTCGAATTTACCGATCGTGCTGTTATGGGAGGGCTCGATAAATTCATCGAGCAATCTTCGAGCGCTCTACCGTGGATTCGCGATATCGAACCACTGCGGGGATCAAACTACGCCAATCTGCAACCCGGCCAACGCCACCGATGGGCATCAGCAGTAATGGGTCAGATCCGCAGCATGACGAGCGCGCCAGTAGTGCCCACACCGCCACCAGCAAAACAGCCACCAGCCAGAAAAAAACAATCACTAGGATCTCGAACAAAATACACGCTCGAGACACCTCTCGAAGATCTCAAGTTCATCCACAAAGCGACCCGCACAAAGCTCGCTCGCCTTGACGTAGCAAACCTTCGAGACATGGTTCGACTCTTCCCGAACCGACACGTTGACTACTCGCAAGTGACCAAGATTGGCGAGCTTCTCTTCGGTGAGCAGATGACGGTCGCTGGTCGAGTAATGCGATCTGAGACGGCGAAAATCGGTCCACCGCCCGGCGCAACCAAAATCCTCATCAACGACGGCACAGGGCTACTCGAGGCAACCTTTTTCAGGCAGGCATACCTTGCCAACCGGTTCCGACGAGGTGACATATTCGCGTTTTCCGGCGAGGTTGGTGCTTTCAACAATCGCGCCCAGATGCAGAATCCCGAATACGACCAACTGCCACCCGGCTCGGCATCCGGTTCGGGTGACGATGACATTCAACTAACCCACGCCGGAAATCTTCTCCCCGTATACCCGTCGACCGACGGACTCGTTCAACGTTCGATTCGAACGGCTACACGAAAATCGCTCGATAACGGGCTGCCACTACTCGAAGAATTCCTCACCGATGATCTCAAGCAACGCCATTCCTTAATTGATCTCGAGGCCGCCGTCGAATCGATGCACTATCCCGATTCGGCAGACCAGCAGTTCCAGGCCCGCCAACGTTTGGCGTTCGATGAACTGTTCATGTACCAGCTCGCTGCTCTTAAGAAAAAAGCGGAGTGGCAACACCGACGGAACGGAATTGCGATCGACACCGTCAAAGGACGACCCGTCGTCAACACGTTCCTGCAATCTCTCGATTTCGATCTCACATCCGATCAGAAAAGCTCACTCGATAGTTTCCTTGAAGACATGTCGGTCGACATCCCGATGAGTCGGCTGCTGCAGGGCGAGGTCGGTAGCGGGAAGACGGTCGTCGCCCTCTCAGCCCTTCTTGCCGTCAACCAGTCCGGGCATCAGGGCGCGCTCATGACTCCGACCGAGGTTCTTGCCGAACAGCACTTCCTGAGCATCGCCAATCAGTTGAAAGCCGAACCGCTCCCCGGCGAACCAAAAGACACGGTTCGCCACGCCCGCCTGCCAGGTGCTGGCAATCGACGCATCACAATGGTGTTGTTGATCGGGAGCCTGCAAAAATCGATCAAATCTCGAATTCAACAGATAGTCGCCGATGGTGAAGCCGATCTCATCATCGGCACTCACGCCCTCCTACAGGAACAGGTTGTCATCCCAAAACTCGGACTCGCCGTTGTCGACGAACAACATCGTTTCGGGGTTGAGCAACGCGGTGCACTAACTCAACGTGAACCACGACCGCACCTGCTGGCGATGTCGGCGACGCCAATCCCGCGAACACTCGCGTTGACCGTCTACGGCGATCTCGATATCACCACACTTAAAATCCTTCCAAAAGGACGTAAGCCGATTACCACGACGTTGGCGAGCAACAACGTCACTGAAAACGCATGCTACGAGTTGATTCGGCAGCAAGTTGCCGAAGGCAGGCAAGCGTTCGTTGTCTGCCCACTAATCGAACCCTCTGACGCCGTCGAAGCGGCTTCAGCACTCGTCGAGTTCAATCGACTTTCGATGGGAGAATTCAAGGATTTGCGGGTAGGACTGCTGCATGGTCAGATGAAGCTTTTCGAGAAGCAAGATCTGATGGATCAGGTTCGCAAGCGAGAAATCGATGTTCTGGTTGCCACGCCAGTGATCGAAGTCGGTGTCGATATTCCAAATGCCACCGTGATGATGATCATGAGCGCTAATCGCTTCGGCCTGGCGCAGCTTCACCAGCTACGAGGCCGTATCGGCAGAGGTAAATACGAAAGTTACTGCGTTCTGATGTCGAATTCACAGGGTGAGATCGCAAACGAACGAATCGATGCCGTGATTCAGCACAACGACGGCTTCAAACTTGCCGAAGAAGACCTACGTATTCGAGGTCCCGGTGACTACATGGGTACTCGCCAAAGCGGTTGGGATGAATTAAAAGTTGCGACCATCGACGATATCGATTTACTGCAAATTGCTCGCAGGGAAGCATCAGACTTGATGGCTGACGGCATGCTCGACTCCCTGAACGCGAATCCGGCGCTGGCGAAAGAACTCGAGCGGGTAACGTCGGCTCACATCACCGAGTTTTCTTAGTCAAACGTCAAACAAGCAATTCTGTTTGCCAGTTAAGTAAATTCAAGAAGCATCGAACTAAATGAAAAAATCGAAAATACTCGTGACAGGGTTGAGCGGTCTGATCGGCGGACTTGTAGGGCGAAATTTCGCCGAAGATCACGATGTAACCGCACTGGGAAGAAGCGAAGTCACGGGCTTCCCGACCACGGTTGTCGATATCGGCGACGGTATCGACGGAATCCTCCCCGCTCTCGAAGGCGTCGATACAGTTGTCCACATGGCTGCGTCACGTGGGCGAGTAACCGACGACACCCACATGAAGGCGAATATCACGGGCGTCTACAACCTGTTTGAAGCATGCCGAATCGCCGGAGTGAAGCGAATCGTTGCCGCCAGTACTGGCGCAGTTGTAGCCGGGTACGAAAAAGACGATCCGATCAAATCCCTCGTTCACAATCCTGATTACGAGATGCCGTCGCCACGGCCGATGCTCACGGCCGACACTCCAATCCGCCCCACAAGCATGTACTCGGTTTCAAAAATGTTCACCGAAAATCTGGGGCGAATGTATGCCGAACAGCACAACATGTCGATAATCTGCATTCGTATCGGCAAAGTCGAAATCGAGGATGTCCCGCTAAATATCCGAAACGCCTCGGTCTGGTGTAGTCATCGTGACATTTTGCAGATGATCGACAAAGCTGTGCACGCGCCAGAGGACTTGAAATTCGCGATCGTATTCGCTTGTTCCGACAATCCAACCCGGTATCGAGATATCGAATATGCGCGAGAAACACTTGGATTCTTGCCGCAAGATAGCGCAGCTGATCACGGTTTCTAAGAGAGTTATTCTGTATGGGTAGAAGCCTGAGTGGACCCGAACATTTGCGTGACATGCACACCCCTGCCGGTGTGAGTCAGCGGTTGGAAGAAGGTACGCCACAGAGCTATCTGAAGGACATGGTTTACGGTGGCATCGATGGCACGATAACCACGTTCGCCGTTGTTTCGGGAGTAGTCGGTGCCGAACTCGCCGCGGGGATCGTCGTAATTCTTGGACTGGCAAATCTGATCGCCGACGGATTCTCGATGGCAGTGAGCAACTTTCTGGGTACTCACGCCGAGCAGCAGTACCGTCACATGATTCGCAAGGACGAAGCGAACGAAATTCAACTCATCCCTGAGGGCGAACGAGAAGAGATCAGGCAGATCTACGCTGCAAAAGGATTCGAGGGTGAACTTCTCGAACAGGTCGTTGACGTGATCACGTCTGACGAGCAAGTTTGGGTCGATACGATGCTTCTCGAGGAACACGGTCTGCTCCTCGATGGACCCGAGCCCAAGCGAGCAGCTTCATGGACGTTCGTTGCGTTCCTTGTCGCCGGAATCGTGCCGATTGTTCCGTTCATCATCAACCTTATTGTCGATGGCGGCATTGCAACCCCGTTCCTCTGGAGTTCGATCGCAACAGCCATAACGTTCTTGGCAATCGGCGTGTTCAAGGCTCGAGTCGTCGGTGGCAACAAGATCGTTGCTGGAATCGAGACGGTTGCCGTTGGCGGAATGGCCGCCGTTTTGGCATACGGAGTAGGTTGGCTACTACGAGGCGTTGCCGACGGTCTCTAACTCGTTTTTCAAACGCTCGATCGTATTTGACTGAACGTGTTCTGCGACATAGCCTTCCATGTAATTGAATAAAGCTTCCCCGGTGCCTGGCGAACGGTTCAATCGAGCTCTATCCGATGAAAAGGAAAAGCGGTGTGAATCTGCTGCGGTTGCGCTACTGTTACCGGTTACTTTGCGTAACGATCCACTGGTCGAAATTAGTTCGACCGGGAAGGAACGCAATCTAGACAGGCCAACTTGTCGGACCAGAAGCCAGGAGACCTGCCTGAGACATCCGGCACGACGACTCCTCGCGAACAGGGGCGACTCACTCCGAGAATTGACCCACCAGTCAACTTATCGATCAGCTTCCCCCGCTTCGTACATGAGCGGTTTTTTGTGCCGAGGGCACTTTTATCTGCGGCAAGATCAGCAATGGCTGACTCGAACGCTCCAGCCGAAATTCAGGGTGCAAATCAACGCAAATATTGAATGCTGACAGAAAAAATGCCTATAAATCCGCCGACCAGTTACAAACCTAATCCCAATCTGAAACGAGTCAAAAAAGGGCTCGTTGTCATCAACACCGGAAATGGCAAAGGGAAAACGACAGCCGGATTCGGAATGATGCTTAGGGCATGGGGGAGAGGGATGGACACGATGGCGGTTCAATTCATTAAGAACGAAAAATCCAAATACGGCGAGCAAATGGCAGCCGAAAAACTCGGTATCGAAGTAATCCCTTCAGGACGAGGATTCAGCTGGACTTCGAAGGATCTCTCAGAAGACGAGGCGATGGCCCAGCACGGTTGGGAAGTCGCCAAAGAGAAGATCGAATCCGACGAGTACGACGTCATCATGCTTGATGAAATCACTTACCCGATCATGTGGGGCTGGATCAACGTGGATGACGTTCTCAAAACCATCGCAAACAAACCCGAAATGCTCAATCTGATCATCACCGGTCGGGATGCCGATCCGAAACTTGTCGAAACCGCCGATCTTGTGACCGAGATGAAAGAGATCAAGCACCCTTACACCGATCAGGGAATTCCGGCTCAAAAAGGAGTCGAATTCTAATGTCGCAGTCAACTTTTTCGTTCGACACAAGCAATATTTTGATCAGCGACGCCAGCAGTAATTCACACGTTGAAGCAGCACGCGAACGCCAAGCAATCGTGACCAAGCCAGCAGGAAGTCTGGGTCGACTCGAAGACATCGCCTGCCAGATAGCCGGAATTCAGCGTTCCAACGCCCCGGTAATCGAAAACTAGCGGGTTGTCGTTGCCGCCGGTAATCACGGCGTAGTCGACGAGGGTGTTTCACTTTTCCGCAGGCAGTAACCGCCCAGATGGTCGCGAATTTCCTAGGCGAAGGAGCATATGCCGGATGGCGCAGGAGCTCTGGTGAGACGCTGATCGAGTGAGGTTCTTGGATATCAGCCTAAAATTCGCGCTCTGGGGAGTGTTCTGGCGACATGTAAAAGCTGCACCCAGACGAAATAATCGTCACCCTGGATGGCGATTACTGTTCCGAATCATGCGTATCATAAGGCGCTCTTACAGGTCGACCGAAACAGACAACATCGATGATGACGATCAATCTGTTCTGACTCTGGCGAAAATTCGGGCGAAGGTTCTCCAGCAGCCGCACAGGGTACTCAGGCTCGGCAGAAATCCCAACATCAACGAAATTCTGGCGCTCACCAACTCAAAATAGCTCCTCAGCGGCAGTACCATGCGTTGGCAGCGATAGGCACAACGTCGCTATCGGCTTCATGAGGAATCCATGCCAGAACTCGTCTCGTCCAACACCATTTTCGAACCAGTGCCCGGATGGGCGAAAATACCGCACGGTCTATGGCTGCGTGAAGCAACCTCGGTTGCCACCGACGATCAAGACAACGTGTTTGTGTTCAATCGTGGAAACAAGCCTGTTCTGGTGTTCGATCCCGACGGCAACGTGATCGATATGTGGGGCAACGACAATCCACCCGACGCCGTTCGAATTCTTCGAGACCCGTACGGCAACACCATGCAGTTCTACGACACATGGTTCTCTCGCCCGCACGCTATTACTATCGACCACGAGCAGAACGTCTGGCTGGTCGACGATACCGGACATCAGATAAATAAAATGTCGGAGTCGGGGGAATACCTGATGCAACTCGGCTCCGGTGAGCCTGCTGAAGCTCAGAGCGGCGAGATGTTCAACAAGCCGACTGATGTTGCGATATCGAAGAAGACCGGCGACATTTTTATCTCGGACGGCTACGGAAACTCACGCGTCCACCGACTCGACAAAGACGGTAACCACATCATGTCGTGGGGTACATCCGGTACGGATTCCGGTGAGTTCAATCTGCCTCACAACCTGGCACTAATTGACGATGAAGAAGTAGTCGTTTGCGATCGCGAAAACTACCGCGTGCAGGTGTTCTCTATTGAAGGAGAGTTCCGACGCGAATGGAATTCCCACAAGGCCGTGGCCGTCGAAGTGACCGGCACCGGCAACGACGTGAGAATTTACGTAGCCGAACAAGGGCCTACTACCGGCTCGCCATCTCGCGGAAATAAAAATCTTGGCAACCGCGTCGGTGTTTACGATCGACACGGCAATCGACTCACTCGCTTTGGATCCACCACGTTCGGCAACGAGCCCGACCAGTTCCTCTGGCCACACAGCATGGCGATAGACTCGATGGGTGATGTCTACGTCGCCGAAGTCTCCTACGTCAAATGGGGCCGCCACCAAAACCCTCGTCAGGAACAAGCCTCGCTCCGAAAGTGGACCCGGGCGCATGCTTAGGAACAGTCGTACCGTGTCGTTGATATCTAATCGGTGTCAGAGCGCTCATCTCCCAACACACTCTCTACAGTTAGCCTGAATGCCTCCTCGACATTCAAATTCGAACGTTCCCCACAAGCAAGCTGACATTCGTAAACGTGTGAAAAATCGACGCTACCGGATAGATATCCTCCAATCCCCTCCACCTCTTTTTACCGCGAGTACAATTCTTTGGCCGTTGGACTCAAGCATCCAAAGATTTTTTACTCCCCATCCCAAGCACCCAGGCCAAATTTTTTATGAGCAATGTAACGATTCGAGATATCAAGACAATTCTCACCGAGCCGGATCAAATCCGGCTTGTAATCGTCAAGATCGAAACTTCAGAACCCGGCCTTCACGGCGTCGGCTGCGCAACCTTTACCCAGAGACCCACCGCCGTCGCAGCGGCCGTTGACGACTACCTGAAACCCTTCCTGATCGGGCGTAACGTTGCCGATATCGAGGACATCTGGCAGTCATCGTACGTTTCGTCCTACTGGCGCAACGGTCCCGTGCTCAACAACGCACTATCTGGCGTCGACCAGGCACTCTGGGACATCAAGGGCAAGATGGCCGGCATGCCGGTTTACGATTTGCTTGGCGGTCGAGCGCGTGTAGCAGCTCCTGTTTACGTTCACACCTCGGGCGAATCGCACGAAGAAGTCGGCGACAAGGTGCAGGAGTTCGTGGAGCAAGGCTTCCACCACATCCGAGTACAGATGTCGACTCCCGGCTACGCAACCTACGGCAATAGAGGCGCAGCGACCGGCACCGGCACGGCAAGTAACCAGAACACGCTCGAAGGGCCTATTGCCAACACAGATTGGCTGCGTGAATACGCCAAAGACAAACTCTACGCGCACCCGGGTGGCGTCTATGAACCCAAGCCGTACATGCGATCAGCATTAGGACTATTCGAGTACATTCGAAATCGCTTCGGATATGGATTGGAAATTCTTCACGACGTTCACGAACGCATTCCACCGATTCTCGGTGTTTGGTTCGCCAAAGAGGTCGAGAAGTACCAGTTGTTCTTCCTCGAAGATTTGTTCAGCCCAGAGGATCAGGCCTACTTCAAAATGGTTCGCGAGCAGTGCGCTACTCCAATCGCCATGGGCGAGCTGCACAACAGCCCCCACGAAGTAATTCCAATGATTGAGAATCGATTGATGGACTTCATCCGAATTCACATGTCTCAGATCGGTGGCATCACGCCTGCCCGTAAGATCGCAGCAATGGGTGAACTTTATAATGTTCGAACTGCCTGGCACGGTCCTGGTGATACTTCGCCTGTGGGTCACGCTGCGAACATGATGCTGAACCTGAACACCTATAATTTTGGTATCCAAGAAGCCAACATTCCTTCGGAACGAACACGCGAGATGTTCCCGGGTACGCCAACGCTGAAAGACGGCATGATGTGGTCGAACGGCGAGCCGGGTCTCGGTATAGATATCGATGAAGACTTGGCGGCCAAATTCCCGTTCAAAGAGCGTGAATTTGGGGGAGCCTGGGACACTGTCCGCCGAGCCGACGGTTCAATGGTCAAGCCGTGAGGTGCATTGGAACGTTTTCTGCAAGTTTTGGGAATTCCCGCTGAAATATGACGAGCTTCCACTGACTACTGTCGGCCCTCCCTTGATAGGGAGGGAGTCACTGTACGCTACGTCTCGACTACCTCAAGCTCTTTTGTGATGTCGATGCTGGCGTGGATGCTTCGGTAGACGGGGCATGAATCGTGGTGCAGATCGAACGCTCGCTGGATGGCCGATTCTTTTTCGGCGTATAGAGCTTTGTCAACGTTCAGGATGTACTTGATGTGAACGCGCTTGATGACAAGAATGTTGTTTTCTTTCTCAAGCTGACCTTCTGATTCTGAGATAAGAAAACCGTCTCCGGCCGGAACCCCTCGGGCCTCAAGGGCACCGCCAAATGTTCCGATCATTCAGCCAGCGGCCGCGGCAATAATGTAATCAAGAGTGGTCGTGTACGGATCGATCACGTTGTTGTCGACTCCGTAGTGCTCGGCAACCTCGGAGTGAACTCCCAGCATCACCGGCCCATCATGCGCAGGCACAAACGCCCGACGAATCGGCCCCTTCACCCGCTCTATTCTAACGTGGGAACGGTATGCGATCGGATTGTTTGCTTCTTCTTGTTCTGCCATTCAACCATCTTCCTGTCTGACCAAATTCGTTCAACTGTCAAGCACCTTGTCTGTCCCGATGAAAATAGTTGATCCAGTACCTCATACGACCGCACGATCGATCGGCCCATCAACCGTTTGCTTTAATATCATCCTGAACAGAGTTAAGGATGACTTTGGGATTTCGACCGCACAAACTGACATTCGATGTCGAAAACCACAGTTGCTCCACTATTTCACGCGAATATCTACATCGGCGAATTCTTTGTCCACGAACGCTCTGCAGTCTTCGTATGTCTTCAATTCCAGATGAGGGGTAGTTTCAAGACTAAAATTCAGATCGTTTGCCCCGTCATCCATAAACGTAAGCAACGGATCAATGATATCTCGGATGTTCAATACGGCCTTTATCGACTCGATCTTAATTGCCAGAATTCCGGTCTTATTCCACCATCTGGAATACTCGACACGATCTTCAATATCCGACTTTCCGAATCCGACTTCGCCGCCCCAGCTTCGTCGACCGATCGGTGGATAATAAAAGGCATTTATTGCCTCCTGAACAACCTCTGGATCCTCGACCTCAGGGACCTTGATTCCAAGCAATCCCAGATCAAGATAATTGCCAGCTAAATGAGCGTAACGAGTGTGCTTGATTCGCAGAATCACACCCACCCCCAGCTCCTCGGCGGATTTGCAGATTCGAACGATGTCCCATTCGGTGTGCGGCCGTGCTGGCTATCGACGTAGATAATATCCGGCGACTGCGTGCGGATAATCTCCTGCACTTGTTCGGCCGTGCTATCCATCTCATTGCGGACCTCGTTGTATTCCTCTCCAGCACGAATCCGATCATTTAATAGTTCACTTCCCATTTCATTTTCTCTCTCATGCTCGCAGCGTCCACTGCCACATCGAGTGACGATTAGGTTCTCAGTTCGCCTGCCATGCCGCCGTCTTGTGTTGACCCGGTTCCTTGGTTACCCATGGCTGCTTCCGAGGCTCTTTGACCGTTTGCAGCAGCGCTGAAATATAGCCGTAGCAGAACGCAAACGCCGCACCCTGCGGGTCATCACCGCTGATCCACGGAACGTGGTCGGGCATCAGCATGTATTTGTACCCAACCTCCTTGTAGATCTTGATGATCTCCGAGAAGTCGATCGAACCTTCGTCGGGGAAAGACTCCATGAAGTCTAGTTTGTGACCGCGAATGTTGCGGAAGTGCACGTTGAAGATTTTCTCTCTCGAACCGAACCAGCGGATCACGTCAGCGATTTCTTCACCCGGATCATCGAGCATCTCAGTAACCGTGCCCTGGCAAAAGTTAAGGCCGTGGTACGGACTTTCATGCATCTGCACGAATTTCTTCATCCCATCAATCGTCCCGAGCACTCGAGTCACGCCCATGTAACCATCTGGTGTGTAAGGATCGTGCGGGTGACAGGCGAGTCTAACTTTCGCCGATTCAGCAGCCGGGACTGCCCGTTCGAGGAAGTAGTCGATTCGCTCCCAGTTTTCGTCGACACCAACAACCCCAGCGATCGTTGTCGGATCGTCCTGATTCATCTTAGCCCAACGAAATGTAGAGTTCGACGAACCGCCACGACCCTCTTCTCGCTCGGAACGCGGTATGCCGATAATGTTCATGTTGTACTTGACCGCCGGAATTCCAACTTCACCACACATTCGAATGATGTTCTGGATAGACTCGATCTCGCGATCTCGCTCCGGACTCTTGCCGAGCATGATGTTTGGTGACTGTGATTGATCAAGCGGTGTTGAAGAAAGCGGAATCTGCACCATGTCGAGCTCGATGCCGTAGGAGTTGACTTTCTCCTTATGGCGAGCCAGATCTTCGCGCGTCCACTTGTGAGGATCGCCCGACGGATCGGAGCAGATATTTACGACTCCCAGTTGTGCCCACTGTTCAAAATCCGAGTCGTTTCGTGCACCTACCTGAGTTCCTACGTACATAAATCATGCCTCCCGCACTTAGCAGCTACAAACTGGCGGCAGGTTAGCAGGCGATCAGGCATTTGGTGAGTCTTTATCCGGCAGATGCAAAGCCAATTGCTGCTTCGGTGCCTTGTACCAGCGCCAGTGAAACCAGCGACTCACCGAACCATCGTGCCGATCACTCCGGATATAACGATTTTCACGACGGTCCCCTATATTCGCGGTGAGGTGCGCCGCAGGGCCTCGAGCCAGCCTGAGTACAGGGAATTGCGCTCCGACTCACTCATCGACGGTTCGTAAACTGCTGACGATTTCCACATTGCCTCAATCTCTGAGTCCGATCGCCACAGACCAATCCCTCTACCCGCCAGGAAAGCAGCACCCAGTGCCGTGGTTTCAGTGATGCTCGCAACCTCCACTGGTCGATCCAGAATATCGGCCTGGAACTGCATGACAAAAGGATTGGCGCTCTGCCCGCCATCTGCTCGAATTGACTGACTAGACCGAGGTCGACCCGCTTCCATAGCATCGACAACATCCTTCACCTGATACGCGGTCGATTCCAGAGCCGCTCGCACGATGTGATTCTTATCACTCCCACGTGTAAGGCCGGTGATGGAGCCAGTAGCATCGGGCTGCCAGTGGGGTGCACCAAGCCCAACGAAAGCCGGCACGAAATACACTCCCGCATTCGAGCCGACCGCCATCGCCATATCAACCGTATCAAGCGCATTCGATATCACGCCGAGACCGTCCCGCAACCACTGCACCGTGGCTCCGGTTACGAATACCGATCCTTCAATCGCGTAAGTTTTGCGAGAGCCAAGCCGATATCCAAGAGTTGTCAGTAACCCCGCATCATTACCGTAAGAACTCTGTAAAGGAACATTAGTTCCCTTGTTCGCCAACACGAACGCCCCGGTCCCGTAGGTGCACTTCACCTGACCGTTTTTAAAACACGTCTGTCCGTATAGTGCGGCGTGTTGGTCGCCTGCCATCGCCGTAATCGGAATTTCCGCTCCGAATACCGACTTGTCGGTCACACCAAAATCGTCCGCCGATCCTCGAACCTCTGGCAGCATTACTTCCGGAATATCGAAAATACGCAGCATCTCCGGATCCCATTGAAGATCGTGCAGGTTCAGCAGCATCGTTCGAGAGGCGTTGGTTGCGTCGGTGGCATGCACTTCACCGTTTGTCAGATGCCACAACAGCCAGGAATCGACCGTCCCGAAGCACAACTCACCCGCTTCGGCACGAGCCTGCCCGTTGGGAATCGTCGATAAAAGCCACATTAATTTCGTCGCGCTGAAATAGGGGTCGACGACCAGTCCCGTGACCTGTCGGATATCACGACGCTTTGTCTTGTTGATGTCCAGACAGATCTCGGCAGTTCGCCGGTCCTGCCACACGATGGCGTTGGCAACTGGTCGACCCGTCTCCCGCTCCCAGACGATCGTTGTCTCTCGCTGATTCGTAATACCGATTGCCGCGATATCTCCCGGCGCAAGCTGCGCGCGCCCGATAGCTTGCCTCGCGACGTTAACAGCAGCTTCGGCTATTTCGATCGGATCGTGCTCGATCCATCCGGGTTGCGGAAAATACTGCGAAAGCTCAATCTGGGCGGATGCGACAGGCGAAGCCACGGAATCGAAAACTATCGCTCGTGTGGAAGTCGTTCCCTGGTCTATTGCGAGGATGTGTTCTGGCATGAGGTCAATACTCTACAGACTTGTCGGCTCACCAACATCGAATATGACGGCTCGTGCCAATATGTGGAATCACGGATGCCGGATGCAGAACTAAGTTTCGTGATGAGGTGATGATCAAGACAAAAGATGTCACACTCGTCGCACTCGCAACTCTCCTCACTGAATTCGTAACTTCCTGCTCATCTGCCGATACGCCTTCTATCGAAGATATTCCGTCCTCCAGCGCGGCTGACACAGTCGGTGCCGATGACGATCTGTCTGGTTTAACAAGCGCACAAGCACTTCCAAAACCGACAGCAGCCACGATCGAGCCAACCGCCACTTCGAATGCCATCCTTACTAGTATTCCAATCACTCCACGGTCGCTCCCGCAGCCACAACCGAGCCCGAGCAGGAGAACATTTTCGAAGAAATAGCTACGCCTTTTCCACCGCTGAAAATACACCCCGACACAGATGATCGTGCGTAACACGACCGTTCTAGGTGATCCGATAACCCACGGCAACGGCGAAATAACTTTCGACTAGGAGCTCGTGGGGCGGTAATGAAACCGAACTGTTTTCCGTCATTCAGCTGTCTCTGATGTGGACGTTTCGCATAAAATTAACCGTCCAGAATTCCTGTCAGTTCATCCATTTCATCAGACGTCAACTCCCATTCAGCGGCAGCGGCGTTCTGGCGAATTTGATCTGCCGTGCTAGCACCTGCGATCACTGATCCCACCGACTTCCGGGCGAGAATCCAGGCGAAAGCCAGTTCGGCCATCGTGTGTCCGCGCTTCTCGACGAAAACCTCAAGCTGATCGAGAATGTCGAAGTTCGCTTCGGATAGTCGCTTCTCCTGAGCAGCCGGAGTGTGAGCCAATCGTGTGTTGTCAGGAACCGCTTCGTTACGACGGTACTTGCCAGTCAAAAATCCGTGCGCAAGCGGGAAATAAGGTAGCGTACCAAGTCCGAACTCTTCACACACAGGTAGAACTGCACGCTCAGCGCCACGTTCGAGCATCGAATACTCCGGTTGCGACGAAATGAACTGCGTGAGACCGTGATGTCGCGCTGTCCACTGCGCATCAGCGATTCGCCACGGATCGAAGTTCGAAAGTCCAATGTAGCGAATCTTGCCGTCTCGAACTGCATCGTCAAGTGCGCGAAGCGTCTCTTCGATCGGAGTTTCGGGATCCTGACGATGTATCTGGTAGAGATCAACGTAGTCGGTCTGAAGCCTACGCAACGAGCCTTCCAGCGAGTCCATCATGTGCTTGCGCGATCCTCCTTTGCCGTGGGGACCGTCCCCCCAAACCATGCCAAACTTTGTCGCGATTAGCGCCTCGTCACGCCGATCGGTTAAAGACCGCCCGATTATCTCTTCAGAGTTTCCGTGCGAATACATATTCGCCGTGTCGATGAGATTGATGCCTTCGTCGAGGGCGGCAAAGATCACTTCATGGGCCTCTTTGTACTCCATACGTCCGCCGAAATTGTTGGTGCCAAGACCAATAACGCTGACTTCAAGACCAGAATTTCCGAGGTGACGGTATTTCATATTTTTCTCTTGAGGATTGATGGCAGGGAATGAATAATTCGGACGCGGGTGATTATAGTGGGCAGAGGACGAACTGGGCGTGCTGTCTGTCGCTCCGAGGTGACCGCAGGTTGATCACGCTACAGCAAAGTGTCCTCAAGAAAACAAATGACTCTCGAACAACTCGTCATAGGACTCATCCGAGTAGTGGGTTCACTACCCGTGCTGCGATGGGCGTTCGCGGGTGCTTTGATCGCGATCGTCGTCGATTTCTCTGACCTATTCCTTCAAGAAGCACTCGAACTCGGTGGTCTCAGAAACTATCAAGCGTTCGATAAGTGGGCCGACCTGGTCTACATGCTCACGTTCCTGTGGGTCGCTAACAAATGGGATGGTCCAGATCGAAAAATCGCACTTGGCCTGTTCGCCTTCCGCATGATCGGATTCACAACGTTCGAATTCACTCAGGCTCGACCAATTCTCCTCGCATTCCCGAACGTTTTTGAATTCTGGTTCGTTTTCGTTGCGATCCGAAAGCACTACTGGCCAAACTACGAGATAACCCGAGAACGAATCGTGAAATGGTTCCTTGTCATTCTCGTTCTCAAGCTAGGGCAAGAATGGGTCCTACACGGCGGACAATATCTCGATAGTTTCACATTCTTCGAAGCACTCGAAGCAATCCGAGATTTGTTGGTTTTTTGGAGTTAAACCTGAACACGCTAGCTTCCGGCCTCTTCTCGGTGAGGAAAAGATTGGGATGAGGGGGGCGGCGATCACCGTTTCTGGCGTGAGATTCCACTATCACCTAAATCCTCTCCAGTAGGAGAGGATTTTACGTTGCACTCAACGCTCCCCACCACGCCAACTCACGACCAAATCCAGAGCCCTTAAAAATGATAATGCCACTCACTCACCAGACGAGGGCATCTCCTTCACGTCGGGGATCTGAAGCGGCGAACAGCGTGCCGTTTTCGAGATCAACCTGAATAGCACCCTCACTTCCCGCTCCACCCCACCCACCGGTCGACTCGATCGGATGGCCGCGTTGTGCTAGTCCGTTGATCACATCCTCACCCGCTCGATCCTCAATCTGCAACGAATCCGTCGTTGATCGAGGTGCGGCTGAACCCGTACCTGCTTGATTGTGCGTCCAACGAGGGCCATCGATTGCTTCCACAACGCTTAAGCCGTAGTCGAACACACTCGTCACGACCTGCATGTTGGTCTGGACCTGCGTGTCGGCTCCCGGGGTACCACATACCAGCTCCAATCGACCGCCTTCTTCGACGGGCTTCGAGAACACCATCACGGGATTCATCGTGTGGCGAACCCGCTGGCCCGGATTGAGATAGTCGATGTGATCGGGTTCAAGGTGCCAGTAGGTCATTCGGTTGTTCATCAGAATCCCGGTTGATCCCGCAATTACGCACGATCCGAACATCGTTTGAATACTCTGCAACTCGCCAACTGAATTGCCCCAACGATCGACCACACAGAAGTGGGTCGTGTCGCTACCTGCCTCGTGCAAGCGACCGCCTTGACGGTGTTTTTTCGCCGAGTCGGGTAAACGGTCCATGTACGCCCATGGATCGCCTTCTATGACGTTCTCGGCAGCACGCTCAATATCGATCAGTGCAGAGCGCTCAGCAAGATATTCTGGGTTCAACAAGCCCTCGATTGGAACGTCAACGAAGTTCGGATCGGCCATGTAAGCCTCACGATCTGCAAACGCCAGCTTCTTAGCTTCCACCATTAAATGGACCGACTCTGCACTCATGTGGCCGTACTGGTTCGTATCGAATCGTTCAAACATAGCCAGTTCTTGCAACAAAACATGACCACTCGAATTCGGCGGCGCCTCATAAACCGTCCGTCCCCGGTAATTAATCGATACAGGAGCCTGCCACTGAACCTTGTGCCGCTTGAGATCTTCATAGGTGAGCAGCCCATCCTGCTCTTCTGAATACCGTGCAATTTCACGAGCAATATCACCTTCGTAGAAAGCATCTCGCCCCAAGTCAGCGATTTGCCGGTAAGTACGGGCCAGATCGGGATTCCGACGAAGCTCGCCAGGCTTCAACCAACTACCGTTCGGAGCAAATATCGGACCGGATGTTGATGAACTCCGAAGGACGGGATTTTGAGCAGCCATTCGAGATTGAAAGTCAGAAACCGGGACGCCGTCTTCGCAAAGCTCGATTGACGGATCCAGACACTGAGCCAGAGTCATAGTGCCGTACCGTTCGTGTGCGCTCAGCAGCGCATCGACTATGCCGGGAACCGAAGTGCCGAGAATGCCAGTATAAGGAATTCCATCAGGGTACTTTTCAGAGGTTGCAGACAGTGGTGCAGCACCTGTACCGTTAGCAACTTCGACAGTCTTGTTTGCCGCCATATGGACCATCACGAACCCATCGCCACCGATTGATGAACCTTGCGGTTCGGCTGCTCCGAGAGCGAACGCCACGGCAACTGCTGCATCAACGGCGTTCCCACCCTGATGGAGTATTCGCATACCTGCCTGACTAGCCATCGTGTGGTTAGCGACGACTGCGCCCTTGCCGCCGATCTTAGGGGGTCGATAAGCTTCACCGATCAAGCCATGTGGAGTTAAGCTGCTGTCCATGTGTTGAAGAACATCCTCACTGAGTTGACGAAACCATATTCGTATAACTTCAAAACGCTAATTCGACGGCAGTCTAGCAGTGGCCGTATCTGCAGGTCGATTTGGCAATCATGCCTAGCTCACAAGTTCAAAAACGAAGAAAATTTCACAGCAGTCTATGATGAGCACGTAATCAGCCGCGATGATGCAATTCGAGAGACACTCACATGGTTTTCTACACACCCACAACCAGTCTCAGAATCAATCGCCGACCGAATCGCTGCACGACTGCCACAAATTGTAGTGACATCCCGACTGGCGCGCAGGTTTGACGTTGTTGCCTTGGTTTGGCAAAGACCGCTGGCTAATACCCGGCGTTGATCTGTGCCTTCTGGAGAACCGCGATAACGGCATTCAGCCCATTTTTGGCCTCATCAGAAACGTTGCATGACGCAGCTATGTAGCAATCACGCTGGTAGCGACCCTGAATGTCGGCGAGCGAAGTACACGAATCGGTAAGTGCCGTGCGGAAAGCACCGTCCGAATGCGCAGCAAGCGCATCGGGATCACAGGGACCAAAACGGAAGTTGACGATCTCCCACTGGAACGGCCCTGTGGCATCTCGCATCGTCTCGGCTTTCTCGATGAGGTACGGCGAGATCTGCTCGTCAGTGAGGTCATCGTTCGGAAGTCTCGATGAAGTTTGCAAGTCGTGATCAGCCGTAACCTCGTTGATTCCCGATTTCGTCGAGCTGATCCAACCTGGCGCAAATGGAGCTGAAACCACAGCGATTACAACAACAATAGAGATAAAGATCGTCCGCATCGAAGGATTGCGAAGTTCCCTTCGAATGCGCTCCGACAGCGAATTATCTTCTTCATACTCGAACGTCATGGTCAGTTGCCCTCACGCCGTGATATAGCTATTTCCAAAAGACATGCGCATCGTGGATTGGTGGTGATAATGATCTCGCAGGACAGTGTAAAGTAGAACGACAACAATGTCGTAAGGCAAAGTGCTACCTACGGATAAACTTGCTGTTCAAGTTCGTCGTAGGGCAGAACAAATCCTGCGTCGGAGAATGCTTCCCAAACCAATCCCATAGCCGCCTTCAACTCGTTCTTGGCAACTTCCGGAACGTTGCAGTCTGAAGCAAGGAAGCAAGATCCCGAATACCGCTGCTGAATGCTGTCGAGATCGTTACACGCGGTCGCAATTGATGTCGAATACTTGCTCGCAGGTAGCTGAGAAAGATTCCCTGTGTCACATGGTCCGGCACGGAACGACACCACTCGCCATTCGACCGGTCCTTCAGCTCGGATCATTGTGTTGACCTGCTGCCCCATCCACGGAGCGATCTGGCTTGGAACGATCGCACCGAGCGAGATCATGCTCTTGTCCTGAATTTCCTTCTGCCTTGCCACCGACTTGAAACTGCTGCGAGCCGTCTCGACCCAACCATGGGCGAACGGTGCAAAAACGACCACTGCGGCAACCGTGACGATGATGAAAATCGTCCACATCGAGGGGTTGCGGAGTTCTCGCCGGAATCTGGCGAGACGTGAGATGTCGTTGTCGAACGAAAGATCCATGACAGCGTACTGCTGGTTGTATTGCTTTCTGGGTTCAGCCTTGATATCGGCTTAACGATTGCCTTGGTGATCAATCTTGTCCTTGGAAATCAACCATTCATGCTACGCCCGTATACCTTCCAAATGCATCGGATTTCAGGCAATTAGATAACAATAATCAGTCCCGCATCTGCCCCTGATCGTCAGTCGAATGCTGCACCAAGTTTGCATCAGAAAACGCCACTTTGAGACGGTCCAGCACGATCTGAAGTTCGACCACCGCTTGCTCTGGAATATTGCAAGCCGATGTTTGCGCACAATCGGGCGCGTACCTCATCTGAATTTCATCCAGACTCGTACATGCAGTCTCGATCGCATAGGCGTACTTCCCGGTTGGCAATTGCGTCATGTGCTCCGGAAAACAGGGGCCATTCTTGAACGAAACTCCCCGCCATTCGACCGGCACATCGGCCTGTTGCATCCGCTCGGCCTGTCTTCGCAAAAACGGGTAGATCCAGCTGGCTGCCGTAACGTTCACAAAGTGACGTTCACGGGCTCGCTGAACGTCGCTCCAATTGTCTTCGGCAACGCCAGAAACTTGTGGATAGACGAGTACGGCTGGTATTGCCACAATGACGAACAAGATCAGTAATACTGTTCGCATCGGCGGATTTCGAAGATGCTTTCTTACCCGTCCTCGAAAGCTGGTATCGCCTTCTCCATACGTGAGCCCAGCAAGGCCGGGATGACGGGCTAGGAACTCGTGGTCATCCTTGTTTGATCTTGGTTGGTCTTTCGATCGCATCAAAGCACTTTCGATCGTTACGCTCTGCGCTAGTAGGGATCAACTCGGAACTCAGATACAACATCTTCGTTCAGCTCAAATCCCAACCCAGGCCGATTCGGAACTTCCATCGTTCCATCGGGCGCGACTTCGAAGTTCGGCAGCAGCAAGTTTTCGACGAGTGGGGTAGCCGGGAACGCTATCGGGGATTCGAAGTAGGGCATATTTGGCGTAACCGCCGCAAGATGCAATTGCGCGGCAACGCCAACAGTATTACACCACGTGTGCGGAATGCATAGCGCGCCGAACTGATAGGCGTCTTCGGCGATGTTCAAGATTTCGTGCATCCCGCCGGCTCGAACTGCGCTCGGCTGAACGACGTCGAGCCGACCCCGTCGAAGCAAATCAGCAAACTCATGACGAGTGCTGAAGCCCCAATCGCCCACGGCAATTCTTACGTTCGTCGACTCCACGAGCTTTCGATATCCCTCGATATTGTCGGCTGGAAGCGGCGCTTCGATGAAGTACGGATTGAACTGCTCGATCGCCTCGATTGTTCGAAGTGCTTGGCCAACGTCACGCCAACGATTTTGCACGTCGATCATTAGGTCGCGCTTCGGGCCAATCACCGAACGAGCCTTCTCTATAACTGCTACATCGGTCTCAACATCGACGTTGCCGAATTGACCCGGCCACTCTTCGATCTTGACTGCCTTCAGCCCGCGTGAAATAGCGATGCCCACCCGTTCTTCCAGCTCATCCAAACTCGCTCCCGGCGGGTAGACCGTGGCGTATGGAGTGACTCGTTTTAGTGGTTCAGTGTGGCTCGCTGTTGTAGTAAACGATCGCCAGATCAGCTCGTGTACAGGCTTACCTCCTGCCTTGCCCGTAATGTCCCAAAGAGCCGTCTCGACCGCACCAATTGCACCAATCCCAACTCCTCGGCGATTGAACACACCGGTCGAGTTGTACATCTTTTGCCACAGACGTTGAACTTGGGTGGGATCCTCGCCGATCAGCAGCACTTCGAGACCCTGGGTCGAACGAACGATCGCGTCAATTACCAGACTCGGTGCCTCGACCTGTCCGATACCACTTATCCCTTCATCGGTATCAACACGAACAAGCGTTATGTCGTATCCGCCCATGCTGGCGGGATCACTATCAGATTCCGCAAACGAAGGATTCCACGAGGTTACTGTCCCATCGGCGTCATCTCGGAGCGCTATAGTTTCGACACTGGTGATTTTCATGACTGAGCTTTGATTCCACGGGTGTGGGAATCAGCACCTTCGGGAAGATCGACTTTTTCTATTCCTCCCGGGAAGTAACTTTGGAGCCGTTCGTACTCGTCTTTCAGATCTGGGTTCGGCTCCCAGTTCTCGCCGTACCGAACGCCCGCTACACCAGCCTGGAGTATCTCTTTGGTACATCCGAAGCAGGGTCGCCACGTCGTGTAAAGAATCGATCCTTCAACGGCAATACCAAATCGAGCCGCTTGCAACAAAGCGTTTTGCTCGGCATGTACACATATGCACAGGTCGTACCCTGTCCCCGACGGGTATTCGTCGCGATTCGAACAGCGGGCACAACCTCCTTCATCACAGTTCGGTGTGTTGTGCGGCGTGCCGTTGTACCCGGTCGAGAGGATGTGACCATCCCGCGCCAGTACCGATCCGATTTGGCTGCCCAGGCAGTTCGCACGTGCGCGAACACCCACCGCGATCGACATGATGTAGTCGTCCCAATCCGGTCGCTGTGTTTTCGATTCTGACAACGGTGTGGTGATCCCTCGGAATTTCCAACTGTGCTTTTTGGGAACCGGGCTAGTGCAATTTCAATCTAATAAATCGCGGCTAGCCGCCTCTCCGCTGCTATCCTAGCTTGTGATCGAGCTTCACGCTCCAATTAGCTCAGTGAATTTTCGATTTCCAGATCTATCTCACACGTACTTTTCGCCTAAAATCTGATGACATCAACTTCGTCTAATACTGATTACGAATTCGAATCGCTCCCAACTTCGCTCGGTAGATTCGGTCCCTACGGCGGAAAGTTCGTACCTGAAACACTGATGTCGGCGTTAACGGAACTCGAAAACGCCTTCGACGAGGCACGGCAGGACGACTCGTTCTGGGCCGAATTCGAAAATCTTCTTACGCACTATGTCGGACGACCGTCAGCGATGTATTTCGCGAAAAATCTCACCGAAAAACTGGGCGGAGCGAAGATTTACATCAAGCGTGAAGATCTGAACCACACCGGTGCTCACAAGATCAACAACGCCATCGGTCAAGCCCTGCTCGCGAAACGACTCGGCAAAAAACGAATCATTGCCGAAACGGGCGCTGGCATGCACGGCGTCGCTACGGCGACGGTATGTGCACAAATGGACCTCGAGTGCATCGTTTACATGGGTGACAAAGACATCGTACGACAGTCTCCGAACGTCTACCGAATGCGGGAACTCGGAGCCACGGTGGAACCAGTTTCATCAGGCAGCCGCACACTAAAAGACGCCACCAACGAAGCGATTCGCGACTGGGTGTCGAACGTCGAAACCACTCACTACATAATTGGCAGCGTCGTCGGGCCACACCCCTATCCGAAACTGGTTCGCGATTTTCAAGCAGTTATCGGCGCGGAAGCACGCCAGCAAATTATCGACATGGCAGGCCGACTTCCTGACTACGTTATTGCGTGCGTCGGTGGTGGCTCAAACGCTATGGGGATTTTCTCCGGTTTCCAGAAAGATTCGGATGTCGGGTTGGTCGGCGTCGAGGCGTCGGGGGAAGGTCTCGACAAACGTCACGCTGCGACAATGTCAAAAGGACGCCCAGGTGTACTGCACGGGGCAATGAGTTACCTACTACAGGACGAACATGGGCAGGTAACCGAGGCCCACAGCATTTCCGCCGGTCTCGACTACCCGGGCGTTGGACCAGAGCACGCCTACCTGAAAGACATTGAACGTGCAACCTACGTTTCAGCGACGGACGACGATGCCCTCGCCGGGTTCAGGCTCTTGAGCCGGTCGGAAGGAATAATCCCTGCGCTGGAACCCGCGCACGCCCTCGGCTACATGATTAAATGGGTTCCGACACTGCCGAAAGATCACGTCGTGTTGCTTCTGCTCAGTGGTCGGGGTGACAAAGACCTCGAAACCGTCGCGAAAGCCTCAGGTGTCGATCTCAGCTAGCGGTTTCGCTCACCGGCACAATCAGTACATCCAACCAGACCATCGAAATCTCGACCGCAGTGAAGCAACGTGGGGAGGCTTTGGTAGATCGCGGTGGGCCGGCAAGAATCAGCCGACACGACAGAAGAAAGCTAGTTCAGCGTGTTCAAATACGCGACGAGATCGTCTAGGTCCGATGCCGGGAGGTCGCCGAACGAGGTCGGCATCAAGTTCGAATAACCGTCAACCAACTCAGAGCCGGGGTCGGTAATCGACTCACGGATGTAGTCGTCACCTTTGGAGCTGATACCTGCAAGACCGGGACCGATTAATTTGTCGGTGCCAGTTGTGTGGCAACCACTGCAGCCGAGTCCAGTGAATTTACTTTCGCCATTTCCAATATCGGGACCTGATGAAGCGGGCTCGCTGCTGCCCGAATCCGCAACCTCACCAGCAGGAACCGGTGTAGTAGTACCGAATGGATTGTCCTCAGCGTCGGCACACGCTGCAACTGCGAACATAGCGAAAGCAGCGAGGACGAAAATTACAACGACGTTTAAGCGTTTGAACACGAATCAAGCCCCAGAATATTAATAACTAGCCGATAAAAAAAGCCGCACCGACAAAAAGTAGCTGCTCCCATCTCCCCACCATAGGTGATAACACACCAATCATGGTATGGTGTGAATTCACCAATTTAGCGAAAACTCACATTTAATTTGACCGTCCCAGTCTATATTCAATTGGGTGCATTGCTGATCCAGCGGCAAACCATGGTCGCAGCCCAGCCAAGTTGATTGTTCTTTACCCGGTACGCAGCACCGCGCCTATGTATGCATCGAGGGAATATCGAGATTGAGCAAAGATTCTGAAGGCCAGCTTTACCAGGAGTTTCGTACGTTCGACGGCATGTTCTCGGTAACGAGAGAGCAGAAAATCAAGTCGTGGAACACCACGGCAGAAAAACTGTTCGGTTACCGACGTGATCAGGTCCTCGGAAAGAAATGTTACGAAGTGTTGTGTGCCAACAGCAGCACAAGCCGAGTTAAATGCGGTCATGGTTGTGATGTCGTAACGAACGCAACCAAAGGCAGAACCACAAAGGATTTCGACCTCGAATGCAAAACTTCTGAGGGTGAGTTCAGGCAGATTAACGTGAGCACTATTTTGCCGTCTCAGGTCGATGAATCACAAGACATTTTCCACGTGTTTCGCGACGTCACCGACCGACGGCGAGTTGAAATCGCCTCGACTATCACCGACATCAACGGATACCGAATCCCTCAGTTAACAACTCGTGAAGATCAAGTTCTGAAGCTACTTGCAGCAGGTAAAAGCACCAACAACATCGCCGATATTTTGACGATCAGACCACTGACGGCGCGTAACCACATAAGCAGGCTGCTTACAAAACTTGGGTGTCGGTCACGACTCGAAGCGGTAGCTTTGGGAACGCGGGCCGGGCTGATCTAGAGCCGCACTCCGTACGCACGAAAGTCAGAGTTCAGGTTTGAGCGGCTAGTGCGAACACACCTAAGGTGTCGATCGAGTGTAGTATCTGGTGTGAATGCACCTATGTGTGGATTCTGGTGATGGCTAATCTCAGCCCAATAAATTTGCTGGGGACGGGAATTCGAAGTCCGCGCGAGCCAACTTTCTATCGAGCACTAAGGGAGATCGTTCTGAATAGAGATACAGTAACGGCCGCAGCCATTTGGGTGTTGCTAACGATAATCGGTGAACTTTCCTTCCTTCAGATAGATATGTTTGGGGACGCCGCAACCAAACAGGGTGATTTCATCGACGATGCCTTTATCCTGCTGATGGTATTGGCAATTCCGATCTTCACTTTAGTTATCACGATGATTCTTTACGTCGTTTTCAAGTTCCGCGCCAAGGGTGACGAGATTGAAGACGCAGCGCCAACCCGCACCCACACCAAGTGGGTTGGATTCTGGTTGGCGTGGACAACTATCCTCTGTCTCGTGGTGATCGTGCACCCCGGCTACACAGGAATCCTCGAGCTCCGCGCAACAAACGCCGAGGAACCCGACCTGACAGTGAATGTGACAGGCAGACGATGGCAATGGATCTACGAATATGAAGGGCGTGACGTTTCGTTGTTCACAAAGGACGAGATGCTTGTCCTTCCGAACCATTCGCTGATTCGATTCAACGTCACCGCCGAAGACCAAGACGTAATTCACTCATTCTGGATCCCGGCTTTCCGAATGAAGATTGATGCGGTTCCAGGGCTAACGACATACTTCGATGTCGAAACCACGGAAACTGGCCACTTCAATGATGATGTCAACTTCAGAGTCCAATGTGCTGAACTCTGCGGAAACGACCATTCCCTGATGTTTACACGCGTCGAGGTGGTCGAACCTGCCGAATTCGAACAATGGATTGCAGACCAAGCGGCTTAAAGGCCAAAGATTAAAAAGAGTTCAAGGGGACTTTTAGATGGCAGTTTTTATGCCGATCGTCAAGGGCTTGATAGGAGCCGCAATAGGTTTCGCTATCGGTGGGGGCATATCGCAGCTCATCACTAGCTTCACCAAGGAGCCAGCAACGGAACCGATGATCGTACTTGGGTACGTATTCGCGGTTATCGGCTGGCTCATGGGTGTTGGAATGTGGAAAGTATGGGGCCGTCAGTGGTTCGGCAAATCCACCAACAACGACCCTACTGGTGGATGGGAGCGCTACCTGCGTTTCAATATCGATCACAAAGTGATTGGTATCCAGTACATCACCTCGCTCGTGGTTGTGTTCCTGTTAGCTGGTGTACTGGCTATTCTCATCAGGGTGGAACTGATGGATGCGGGTCAGAACATATTTACAAAGAACACCTACAACACCACAATGAGCCTTCACGGGATCATGATGATTGCCGTTGCGGTTGCCGCTGTGATGGGTGGATTCTCTAACTTCGTTTTGCCGCTCATCATCGGTGCTGAAGACGTCGCATTCCCTCGGGTCAACGCACTCAGTTTCTGGATCGTTCCACCGGTAGTGGTCCTGCTCCTTCTCTCACCGCTGTTCGGTGGATTTGACACTGGCTGGACTGCTTACCCTCCACTCGCTACTCAAACACCAATTGGTGGTTTGTTATTTGAACTGGCGTTCCTGACATTCGGAATCTCATCGATTCTTGGTGGAATGAACTTCATAGCGACGATCGTTACGCAAAGAGCGCCGGGGATGACCTGGGGCCGACTACCGATCTTCGCTTGGTCAGTACTCGCTGCTTCGGTGATTTCACTAACTGCAACACAGTGGGTCGCTTACGGCCTCCTGATGATCATCTTCGAACGTGTCTTCAACATGGTGTTCTTCTCGCCTCCAGGCGGTAACGCACTCTTGTACGAGCACGTCTTCTGGTTCTACTCGCACCCGGCGGTCTACATCATGATCCTGCCGGCGTTCGGAGCTGAACTTGAGATCATCAGCCACTTCGCAAGAAAACCGCTGTTCGCTTACAGATGGGTGGTTAGGGCTTTCGCTCTGATCGTGTTCCTGAGCTTCATTGTTTGGGCGCACCACCTGTTCACAAGTGGCATGGGCGAAAACCTGCACGGTCCGTTCATGATCCTCACCGAGTTGATTTCGATCCCAACTGGAGTCATCTTCCTATCGGCTCTGGGAACGTTGTGGCGAAGCAAGCTTCGGCTGAAGGTTCCGCTACTGTTCGCATTGGGAGTTGTCTTCAACTTCTCGATCGGTGGTCTGACGGGTATCTTCCTCGCCGACGTCGCAACCGACATTGCCTTGCAGGACACCTACTTCGTTGTAGCGCACTTCCACTACACGATTATGGGTGGTGAGATATTCGCAATCTTCGCTGCCGGTTACTACTGGTTTCCGAAGATCACGGGTCGCATGTACAACGAAACTCTGGGTCGAATCCACTTCGGCCTTATGTTCTTGTTCTACAACATCACGTTCCTGGCAATGTTCGTTCCGGGCACTGTTGGCATGAACCGACGTGTCGCTGAGTATCCACCGGAATTCGAGTTTATGAACCTCGTAACCTCGATCGCTGCGTTCGCACTCGGAATAGCGTTCCTACCGTGGATGTACAACATGCTGAACTCATGGATCCGTGGACCAAAAGCACCTGACAACCCGTGGGACGCAAAAACCCTCGAATGGCAGACAAGCTCGCCTCCACCGCTGGAGAACTTCGACGAGTTCCCGACGGTTACGGGCGATCCCTACGGCTACGGTGACGAGAGTGTTATACACGCAAAATTCCCGAATTCCACCGACGCTATTTCGGCTGAGGGGGACTAAGTAGATGCACAAAACAATTCAAGAAACATTGAAACTCGGGTGGGTAGTGATCGTCATTCTGGCGATTATGACCGCCGCCGAGTACATCGTCGCTGTCGTCATTGATGACACAGCGATCCTGTTCACGCTCCTCCTGATCGTTGGCCTAGCGAAAGCGTGGTTAATCATTCAGTACTTCATGCATTTCGGACAACTGTGGGAACACGTGTCGGATGCTTGGTACGGAATGCTGAGCGATGACCCAGAAGCCGACAGGGAAGAGGACTAGCCACGTGACAAACCATGTACCGCATCACGTAAATCACCGGTTTGATGCCCTGACGATCAACCGGCTTGGTTTGTGGCTGTTCCTAGTATCCGATGCTTCGTTCTTTATTGCGCTTTTGTCCTCGCGATTCTTCGTGGTTGGCACAAGCACGCCAGAGCACGTCGATCAGGTACTCGGTCTCAGCCTCACAATCCTGCTTCTTCTCAGCAGTTTGACCGCATACCGCGCTGAAGCCGCTGCCGAACATGGCGACCTACCGAATGCGAAAAAGATGTTGTTAGCCACAATTGGCATGGGCATTATTTTCGTGTTCGGAGTCGGCTACGAATGGTATGAAGCATTCAAGCACTTCCCGCCATCGACTGGATTTGGCACAGTACTTTTCACACTTACAGGTGTGCATGTCACCCACGTAGTAACTGGTGTTTTAACGCTCGGATTCGTGTACTTCCGGATTCGGAAGTCCAAGACGATCGGCGACAATCAGTGGGCAGTGGAAGGTGCAGTGAAATGGTGGCACTTTGTCGACGTAGCGTGGGTATTTATCTACCCAACGCTGTATCTAATCAAGTAGCCGCTAAATAAATACCGCACGCTGGACGATGTTCCATGGTTTTGCATTCATTGTAATCGCAAGGTAGAACTTCCACTGGATCGGACGCATGGTAGTTTGTCCGATCCAGATCGCGCCAATAATCACAAGCTCCGAAATTTCGTTTTTCGTCGAGCAAGATGGCGCAAATGATCCTCACGGTCGTTCTTAAACCTCATCTTTTCATCATTCTTGTCCTCTCCATGGGGCACTCGCGCTCACGACCTGTTCATACTCTCCCGCTAATATGATTCGCTGGACGGGCAGAGCTCTTGTGGCAACGGGAGGGTAAAAAAACTAATGTTCAAGAAAATACTTGTTCCTCTCGATGGTTCGCAACATTCTCGAAGCATTTTGGGCTGGGCGACAGGGCTGGCGGGTGTACTGGAAGCCGAAATTATTCTGCTTTCGGTTATCGATACGGAAGAAATCGAAATACTCGAAGCAACAACCCGGGATTTACACCGCTCTAAAGCCGGAGCGACAACGTCGACGACCAGGACTCCTTCTGACGTGATAGGTGACGCGCTTTCACAGGCCGAGAAGGATCTTCAGGAAGTAGCCGACAGAATCACCGCTGCCGGCGTAATTGCGAGCATCAGAGTTGGAGCCGGTTCGCCAGCCGAGGTAATCGTTTCGGAAGCCCACTCTCGTGAGATCGACCTGATCGCAATGGCAACTCGTCGAGAGTCGGCACTTGCTCGCGGCGTGCTCGGTAGCGTTACCGATCGAGTTCTCCACTCAACCTCCACACCAATATTAATTCTCTACCCCGGTGAAATTCATAAGATCGACGACACCAGCGATGGCCCAGCTCGAGTAATCGTCCCGCTCGATGGTTCAATCCTTTCAGAAACAGCTGTTGGGCCTGCACTTGAAATCGCGGAAGCGGCGAACTCCGAAGTCGTATTCACTGAAGTCATCAGGCTTCCATTCTTCGGAGCGGGTGTGGCCGGAATTGAATATGGCGCAGGTGACTACGCCGGTGACTTCGGTATCGACTCTCTAAAAGAGGAAACCTCCAAGTATCTCCAGGGATTTGTCTCGACCGCTGAAGCTGCGGGACTGAAAGCCAGTGCCAATATTCGAACAGGCAGCCCCTCACAGCAGATCGTCGATGCGGCAGCCGAAATCGAGAACACCATCGTTGTCATGAGCTCGCACGGAGCCGGTGGCCTGAAACGATGGGTTGTTGGAAGTGTCGCAGACAAAGTAATTCGGTCCGCTCGTCGCCCCGTGCTTGTAATTCCTCCCATAATCGGCTGACGACAGCAACGAGATCGAAAATTAAGAACACCTGGCTACGAATATGCCGGTGTTTTTATTTTTCGCACCATTTTGCGCACATTTACCGTTGATCGACGATAACATCTGCCCGACCGACCTGCACACAACGATCACGGATACCGACAGCAGCATGTCAGCCAATCAAACGCCAACAGCAGGCCCGCTAGAGGGAATACGAGTTCTCGAATTCGGGAGCTTCGTTGCCGGACCCTGGGGCGGTCAACTACTCGCCGATATGGGTGCCGACGTCGTCAAAATCGAACCGCCTTCCGGTGATCCATGGCGGCATGCCAACTCGTTCCAGAAGAACGAAAGTCGCGTGTTCACTCCGCTGAACCGAGGTGTGCGCAGCATCTGCCTCGACTTGAAATTGGATTCAGCGCGAGCCGTTCTCAGAACACTCATCGAATCGGCCGACGGCATTATTTCGAACAACCGACGTGACACCGCCTTGAAACTTGGGATCGACTACGAAACGGTCTCGAAGATCAATCCGCGCCTCGTATATGTCGATATCACCGCGTACGGACCCAAGGGCGACATGCACGATTCCCCCGGCTTCGACCTGATCGTGCAAGGCTACACCGGTGCAGTGATGAGCGAAGGAAAGATCACCAGAGACGGCCAACCAGAGGTCGTGTGGTCGTCTTCATACATCGACTTTTCGACCGGCTACGCAGCCGCAACCGGAATACTCGCTGGAATCGTTGGTCGCAGTACAACCGGTAAAGGTCAATTTGTTTCGACCAGCCTGCTTGCCAACGCCATCGCGATGCAAAGCCTACGTATTGCCGATATCGAAGGTCTGCCAGCTCCTGCACGGATCTGGTTCGAAACCAAACGCCCAAAGCTCGTTGAGCAGGGCGCGAGCTACGAAGAGATTCAGGATAGCTACCAGCTGGCGGTACGACCGCTCATTTATCGCTGTTACTACCGAGCGTACAAAACGCTCGACGGCGGGCTGGCGCTCGGAACGTTGGCAGTCCACTCAAGGGCACGCCTTCTCGACGTATTCGGCCTCGAAGACCCGAGAGTGACCGATCCGACTTACGATCACTCAACACCAGAAGCCGAAGAGCTTGGACTGCGACTCTTCAAAGAATTCGAAGCGATCTTCGCCAGTAATACGACCGACCACTGGTTCAATAAACTGCGTTCGCACGACATTCCATGCGAGCCGATCAGGTATGTCGAAGAGATGATCGATGACGAACAGGTTCTCACGAACAACTACGTCGTCGAAGTCGATCACCACACCGGCCATAAAATCCGTACCTCAGGGCCGATTCTTCAATTTGGCTCTGGCATGCCAGAGCTGAAATCGTCGCCATCTCTAGGACAACACACCGACCAGGTACTCAGCGATATCGGGTTTTCTTCGGAACAGATCACCGAACTGCGCGACGGGGGTTCAGTCAACTAGTGGTACCGCGGTAACCCGCAAGAAAGATAAGCACGCCAGCATGTCATATGGTCTCCGGCAACTTCTCCACCCTCTCACATGGCTTGAACACAAGGCTTTGTTCTTCCCGGAGCACTCGTTTCGCGGAACGCCAGAACACGTTGGTCTTGAATACGACGATATCTTCCCTATCGCTCGGCTGAGCAACAGTTCCAGCGAAAATAAGAACACGAAACTCCACGGCTGGCACATGCCGGATACTTCCGACGTCGTCTAGCTGATTTTCCACGGCACGGAGGAAATATCAGTGTCCGACTAGACCAAAATCATAAAACCCACCGTCAATACTCGCCATCCATCATCGCTATCGACTATCGAGGATACGGTCGTCCCGAGGGTGAGCCGCCGGAAGAAGGTATGTACCTCGACGCTACTGCGACGTACGAACTCAACCGTAAACTCCACCCAGGCAAGAAAATCGTGGTGTTTGGGCGATCAATGTGTGGAGCAGTAGCGGCACATCTCGCCAAAGATGTAAGCCGAACAGCACTCGTGCTTGAAGCTGCGATTTCGTCATTGAGATACGCGATGCATGAGCAAGTACCGCTGACGAGATTTCTGCCTAGATATCTCATCATGCGCTCGAAACTCGAAACGACGAAACACGTCAGTACACGTTTAGTACCGACTCTGATACTGCATGGGAACTCATACCAGACTGTTTCGGTCGAGAACACACATCGGATATTCGAAGCAGCGCCAAAGCCGAAGCAAATGCACATCCTCAGGGTGGCGACCACGACGATCTGAACCTGGTCGATCCTGACGCATATCAAAAGTGTTGTTCGAGTTCTTAACAACGCGCGCCGCGCTATGAACGGCCACCGCCCATACTGAGCCTTCTCATCTTGCTCGATCTGCTGACTTTGGAAAGCTTTCGGAGTCTGGCGATATCTTTCTTGCGAGGTGCTAAAGCCCTTCCTCGTACACCAGTACCGGAAACCGGTAGCGCCGGTCGCTTCTTGCCCATCGACGGACTTGGGCCATCGGGGCGCAATTCGTCCAATATACCAACGGTCACACTTTCAAGCCTGATTCCGTTCACGCGCTGCTGCGCAAGATTATCCAGCGCTGAATCGGACAACCCGGAATCTGGTCGGTTCACCTCAGGGAACTTGCGGGCGCAGTCTCGCTGGGCGACTAGGGCAGGTCGAGGGGCAGCGGAGTTGCAAGCGTGCGCCCACGGGCACATGTAGGCGATGCACATGGTTGTTTCGCCAGCAGCAGGAGAACCCGCAGTCGCCAGACCAATTCTCGATAACGCCTCGCGCTGAGCACGACGCAGCTTGCGTCTTCGTCGATCTATCCAGGTTCTTGGTAGTCCGGGCATATACTGCTTGCTGGCTGTTACTGGTGAAAATAAAGCGTGACACACCCCAGTATCGAACGCTGAATACACTTGTCACGAAACAAAATGCACGCCCAAATTATCTACACGTCAACGTGTCGTGCTGTCTTACATGGCGCCGGCTTTTTCCGTCATTCGAGGAGTGAGGTACGAACAACGTGACAATCAGCGGTTGACGCAACGCTAACCACGACTCAGTCAATACCGAGCATCGCTCACATCACCTCACCAATCCAACCACCAAAGATCCCTCCGCAGGAGTCGGGATGTAGAACAAATGCGAGCGAGAATGCTCTCACTCAGTCAAAATATACTGACACGAGTTCTATAACTCTTGAGACAAACCCTTTGCCAACGCCAGAACCCATAGAAGTCCCTCGTTCCTCCCTCGAAACGATATACAAGCACGCCCGGGAATTGTTCCCGAATGAGTGCTGTGGCTGGCTGACCGGCGGAAAGGACTCGAATTCGGTTGACGGTGTGCGACCCGCCATCAACGCCTACGAGCCGGATACCCATCCGACCGCCAAAAACCGCACCGCCCAGACTGCGTTCGTTATTTCCGATAACGATCTACTCGAGTTGAACCTCACGCTCGACAACGATGTTCGCCCGCGAATCATTTACCACTCGCACCCGAACGGCCGCGCTTATTTCTCGGAGACCGACCGCGCCAACGCTTCCGATCCGTGGGGCGATGGCCCAGCATACCCCGTCAATCAGATTGTGGTCGGTATCGACGGCGATCGAGTCGTCGAAGCACGCCAGTTTGAGTGGGACGTCGAATCGGCAGATTTCGTTGAAATCGCCTTGTACGAAGGTATGGAGATTTAACGTTCGGTAATCACACCGCCGTTGATGTTCAACGACTGACCTGTGATGTAACCCGCTCGAGGGCTGCAGAGGAAACCGATCAGCTCGCCAACCTCTTCGTCGCTGCCTGCTCGTAGCAATGGAATCTCTACTATACGTGCGTCCCAGCGGCCGGTACGCCCCATCGGATCAAGGCGTGAAGTTTCGGTCAGGCCAGGGCATACGCTGTTCACGGTGATGGCGTGCTCGCCAACTTCTTTCGATAGTGCCTGAGTAAATCCATCGACAGCGAAATTGGCTGCGTTATAGGCGCTGGTGTTGGCTCGACCGCTCTTACCCATCGTCGAAGACAGGTTGACTACCCGACCACCCTCGCCCTGCTTAATCATCTGCGCCACAGCAGCTCGACAGGCATAGAAGGTCCCAAGCACCTTCACTTCAATGACTGTCTTGAAGACATCAGCCCGCATGTCCAGTACGGAAACGCGATCGTTGCCGTACGGTGCTGCGGCGTTGTTGACGATGATGTCGAGGCTCCCGAACTCAGCGACCGTCGTGTCCACCATCTTCTGTACATCATCTTCATCGGTGATGTTCGAAATAAGCGGCAGTGCCTTCACACCGTACGACTCGACCTGCTCAGCGGTGGAATGAATATCTCGCCAGCCGGCGTCCTTTTCATCCTGCGGGAACGTATCCGGGTCACGTCCAGTGCCCGTCACTACCACATTCGCACCCATACGGGCCAGCACAACTGCTGTGCCACGGCCGATTCCGCGCATCCGACCCGCCCCAGTAACAATCGCCACTTTGCCCTTAAGTTCGGAACCGGTCAGGTCGGTCATCGAGATGCCCTTCTATCGAGTTGTCGCACATGCGAAAGAATCCCGCACATTTTGCACGATAGGGCGAAAAAATGTGCACCGCAATGCACATAACAGTGCAGGGCTCTGGTTGAACGTCGGCTTTATCGCTCGGGACGTTCAACCAGTGTGGCTTCCAGCGATACCAGGAACTGAGAGTCTCTGACGACCGTGACCTTGATTGTGTCTCCGCTGATATGCTCGCGAAGGAAATCGGTTAGATCCTGCCCGCGCGTGATCTCGGTCGTATCGAGCTGAACAATGATGTCGTCCAGTTCGATTCCAGCCTGATCTGCCGGTGATCCCGGTTCGATCACAGTCACGCCAAAGCCTTCACCGACAGGAAGCCGGAGTGCGCGGGCAAGTGCTCGGGTAACATCGACGCCCCCAACACCCAGAAAACCGGGAGGAGGCATCGGGCCTTGTGCGATCAAACTGTACGCGGCAGTTTTCGCAGCGTTCATATTGATCGCAAAGCCGATCCGATCGCCTGCATTGATCTTCGCCGTATTGATGCCAACAACTTCGCCGAACATATTCACAAGCGGACCACCGGAGTTGCCTTCGTTGATCGCAGCGTCGGTCTGGACAAGCCCGGTCAGATCACCACCTACTTCGCCAACAATCGTTCGATCGAGTGCACTAACGACTCCCTTGCTCACGGTCGGACCGCCCCGTAATCCAAGAGCGTGCCCGATGGCGACTACATCTTCTCCAATGCGAAGCGCATCAGAATCACCAATAATCGCGGGTTTAAGTCCACGTTGATCCGCAACACGAACTATCGCCAGATCAAGCTGGGGATCCCGCCGAAACAGTTCACCTTCAGCAATCGTGCCATCTTCGAAAGCAACCGTAATCGCCACAGCACCTTCAACCACATGCCAGTTAGTCAGAATCAAACCTTCTTCATCGAGAATTACGCCAGTTCCAATACCCTGACCACGCTCCAAACTCACAGCAATCTGAACAACAGAAGGAGTGAGAATCTCAACCAGTTCCGGGGTTGTTAGCGGTTGTGAATCAGCTGATCGGGTGACAGCGGTGGGAACAACTGCCTCCGTTGGTTCGAGTGTTGCATCCGGCTTCTCGCCAACCGAAGTTGGGTCATTGGGCGAGATACTCTGGCCGTCACCTCCCGAACCAGCACAAGAGGTGGCGATCACCGCAAGCGATATCAGCAGGATGGCAACATTCACAAGTTTTAGACGGCGAAGAGAAGTCACAGTAGTGGTAATGTCTGGATCGAATAGACCGAATTCCGTTCTGCCAGCGTATCAAGCGACAGTGCTTATCGTCTGTGGGTATTCAATGCCAGAGTGATATGAATCACTGCGAAAAATCGACTGCTGCTAACCGTAACCGTCACGAACGGAAGCCATCAGAGTACGAATCTGAATCTACTTAGACTCATAAAAACCCGAGCAAGTTCCGATCCCTGGATGATCGCCGGACTGATAGTCGGTGCTCTCTTTGCAACAACGACTGCATCGGGAATTCCTCAGTATCGTCGGTCGCTTGAAATCGTTTCAATGCGAGCAGTGGTCGAGGAGATCGGCCCGATCAATTCGAGTGTTCACATCAACACTTCCTGGGTTCCGCTAGCCGACGAAGATCGCCAACTCACAGACGAGTCGGTTTTCTCAGCAATCGATACTCATCTTGGTGAACTCGTAGAAGGTTCAGGACGGCTCGTAAAAAGCCGCATCCACTGGTGGGGATGGCTAGAGACGGGCCTCAGGACCGATTCATTGGCGTCGCAGAGCTCGTTCCAGTACATTGAAAACATCGACGATCACGTCGAATACATCGAGGGGATTGCCCCTACCGACTCCGTAACCAATGTCGATGGCAAACCCGCTATTGAGGTTGCGATTGAGCACGACCGTGCGAAACATCTCCGTATTTCGATAGGCGACGTTATCGATTCACAATCGGTCGACGGTGGCACGGGATTGGTTCGGGCTATTGTGACTGGAACCTTCACACCGACCGATCTAGGCGAACGGTTCTGGATGGAACTTGGCGAAGCCTATCTTTCACCCTCAATTGAGGGGCGTGAACAGCCCTTAATCATGCTCCCAACGAGCAATTCAATGTTCACGCTGGTCGCCGAAGCCAACGCCGGGCTCCCTGCATCGTACGACTGGTTCTTCTTCATCGATCAAACACTTCTTGCTGACATGTCGATTGCTGAGTTGGAAACAACGTTCGACGATCTCGCCGATCAACTCGAAAACACGGTCGCCCGTCCCTTCGTGATTACCGAACTGATCCCTCGTGTCGAAACAATGAAGCAGCGAGCGCTTTTCGGCAGCATCCCATTACTGCTCATGACGCTACTCACGCTCGCATGCGTCGCTTTCTATCTCACGATGGCCGCAGGACTGCTCGGCAGAAAGCGGATCAACGGTTACATGATGCTTCGAAGTCGGGGCTTCAACGTAAAGCAGCAGTTGGGAATCCACGCGATAGGAGCCGCGATAGTCTCAATTCCTGCAGCAATAGTTGCTCCACTCGTCTCGACACTAGTCATCGCCGTTATCGGCTACCTGCCTGCGTACAACTCCATAACCAACGGCAGCACTATGCCCGTCGAGTTATACCCGACCATCTGGATATGGTCGTTTGGCGGGGCAATCGGAACGATACTGGTCGTTACTGCGGCGTCTTCATTCTGGGATGAGGCAACGCTGGCAGCCTCTCGATCCTCCGACGCTCGGCCAGTCAGCGCTCTCTGGTTCCAGCGCTACTACATCGATGCCTTGCTGGTCGCTCTAAGCGCTATCGTCTGGTGGGAGGTTGGTGCAAGAAATGCAATTGTAGTTCTCGAACGAGGGGGAGATTTTTCACCCGATTTCAGCCTGCTGGCGGCTCCGGTGCTAATCGTGATGGCGAGTTCGTTGGTGGCATTGCGCCTGTTTCCGATCATCACCCGATTTCTCGCTGAAATTGGGTTGAAATCGAATTCATTGGGTTTGGGGCTTGGGCTCGCAAGCGTAGCGCGACGACCGTTTTTCCACGGCTGGCCAATGCTGGCGATAATTCTATCGATCAGTACAGGTGTTGTTGCCGGGTCGGTTGTATCCACCCTTGAACGGTCAACCAACGAGCAGGTCCTCTACAGCACTGGAGCCGATATTCATGTCACGACAATTGGAACAACCGGTCAGGTCGCACATGAGCAACTAGAAAAAGTCCGTGATCTGGAAACCATCGACGTTGTGACTCCAGCATTACGAACCGTAGCCACTGTTGGCACAACCTCAACAGGATCGCAATTCAATCTTCTTTCGATCGACCCGATAGATTTCCAGCAGGTCGCATGGTTCCGAGACGACTTTTCCAATTCTCGTGCGACGATCGATCAACTCGTCGACCGGCTCGCAGTCCGAGTGCTGCCTGAACCTATTGAATTGCCACCTGATTCGATCGATCTTTCGATGTGGGTCAACGTACAACCTGTCACCCCCATGCTCGAGCTCTGGGTAGTGCTAAAAGACGGACTCGGAGAACCTCACACGATCAATTTGGGGCAGTTTGAAGAAGGCTGGTACAACGCCACAGGGCACCTTGGGGCGTTTCCGCAACCGGTGCGGATAACCTCAATTCAAACCTTCATGACTGTCGGGCCCGACAGTGCCCCACTTTCGACGCTGCTGGTCGATGACCTCGTTGTTACCACAGCCGATGGAGCCAGACATCTGGTGATCGATTTCGACGTTCCCGAACTGTGGAAAGGCCTTCCCACAGCAGAAGGTGAAGACACTGGGTTTACGATAGCCCCCGAGCCCGATGGCATCTCTGGCTACATTGCGAACGATGCCGGCAACGGTGTAGGAAGCGTCTCACTCGGCAGAGGTTCCAGTCAGGGAATCCGAGGCATCTACCGCCAGGCCGTTGATCGTCCGATTCCGATAATCGCTAGCGAGGCCTTCATGTCGCAAACCGGTGTCGGCCTGCACCGCCCATTCGTGATCAATGTGCTAGGAGGGTTGGTCCCTGTCGAAGTGATCGGCACGGTCATTTACTTCCCAACGCTTGATCCCGAACGCGGGCCGTTTGCCGTCACCGATGTGGACGCCCTAATAGACTTCATCGAACTCAGAGGTCACAGAAAAACCGTTCCGAACGAACTTTTTGCCAGTCTTGAACCGACGGATTTTCCAAACGAAGAAATCGGACAACAAGTTCGAAAAGTGTTCAGATTGGCTCGAATCGATTTGAGAGCTGAACGAATCGTTAGCACTTTCATCGATCCAATCGCAGTAGCAGGTTGGCGCGGAATGAGCATTGTGGCGACGATAGTTGCGGGGCTGGTCGTACTGATGGCATATGCCGTGTTCATGGCTGCATTCGCATTGCGAACTAAGGGCGATGTCGCTCTCAAACTCGCACTTGGAGCCAGCACGCGCGATCAATGGTTGAGTACGGTTGCAGAACTTTTTCCAGCGATATTTGTCGGGGCAGTAGTCGGATTGGGCACGGGATTCGCCGTGAGTTCACTGATGGTCGGTTCGATGGCGTATACCGACACGGGCGCGCACCTGCTTCCGCCGTTCATTTTGCAGACCAACTGGATGCTGCCTGTGGTTACAATCGCTGCGATATTCACAATTGCCCTCGCAGGCGTAGTCAACTCCGTCCGCTCACTACATGAAATTCAAATTGCGGAGATGGCCCGCGAAGGGTTCTCTGCGGCCTCAATATGATCAGTAATTCACTGCAACTCATAGTCAAGCGAACACTTGCGCACTGGCGACTGCTGTCTGCAGTTGTGGTGGGTGTCATGCTCGCTTCGACGGTCATGGCGAGTTCGGTTATTTTCTTCGACGCCCTGCGAGATGTCGCACTCCAGCGTGCTCTCGCAACTCACGAACCATCCGACGTTGATGTACTGGTCGAAGCGGGTCAGGTGCCGACAAGCCCAGAAACCCACGCAACGATCGTCGATGCAATGAACGGCACGATCGTCAAAAGGTTCCAGCCGTTTCTCGACCAACGAGAGTTTGCGCTTAAAACTTGGACATTCTTCGTTGATTTGCCACCTGCAAAGGTTTCACCAGGCGAATGTCCATGCCGATCAAACGTCGGCATCAACTCGGGTGACAACGAAGTACTAATCGAATGCGACTGCCGTCGAGTAACGATGATGACGCTCCCCGATTTCGAAAATCGGGTTGAAATCGTCGAGGGAACCATGGCCCGGGAGGTTTACGGCATTGGTCCGGACGGCTCACTGCAGATCGAAGGAATTCTCGATGTCCAGTCGGCTGAAATGATGGACATCAGCGTTGGCGACCTCTACCCGGCACGACCGCACTGGGAAGACGAACACACCAGCGTAAATATTCTGGTTACAGGTCTCTACGAACGCGTCGATCCTGAACTGGCTCACTGGCGCATCCAGAACGAAGCATTTGGATCTCGTACCGACACGCTCCAGTTCGCACGATTTGTAGTTCTGGAAAAGACTATTCTCGAAGGGCTAGGGCCTTATTTTCCGAACATGGGCACGGACTACGCATGGTGGCTCGACGTTGATCCGACCCGAATTGCCGCATCTGAAACCGAAGCGATTCGAAACACGATTGATGCCACCGAACGCGAATTAAAAGCGATTGTCGATGGCTTCCTGTTACGATCTGATCTTCCGCAGGTACTGAGCGCCTTCGAAACCGATCTATTCTTCAACCGACTCCCGATGTTTATCGTGTTGATACTGATTGTTCTCGTCGTCCTCTATTACGTCGTAACCCTGGCATCGCTCCTAGTCGACGCACAACGTAGTGAAGTTGGCTTGCTCAGGACTCGTGGGGCTACCTCACGTCAGATTCTGGCGGTTTTCATCATCGAATCAGCGCTTCTGGCAACTGTCGCAGCAATATCAGGACCGTTCCTCGCTATGTTCGGCGTTGGATTCATCGGCGTATTACCCCTCTACAGCGAACTTAACTCGGGCGACCCGCTCCCGGTGCAACTGACAATCGGTGCCTTCCGCATGGCGTTCTTCGGTGGTCTATTGGGGCTGCTCGCACTGTTCATTCCGGCACTTCGAGCCACACGACTGGGGTTACTGGCAAGTCGCGTGACGCGAGCAAGGCCCGTACGATTGGCCGTGATCCAGCGCTACTATCTCGACCTCGGGTTCTTAGGCCTTGTTATGTTCCTGTTCTGGCAACTCACCAAGCAGGGCTCGTTCGTCGCGGTCAGCATTTTCGGCGAAACGACGGTCAACCAACTTATTCTTGGCGTACCTGCGATATTCGTGGTTGCTGCCGGTCTAGTTCTACTGCGTATCTTCCCGGTTGGAATGGATTTGATAGGACGAGTCCTCTCGCGCAGACCAATGTCTTCAGTCACGCCACCGGCATTGATTCTCGGCATCTGGCAGATGGCTCGAAACCCGGCCCACCACTCTCGACTATCACTCCTGCTGATCCTCACCGCCGCCCTTGGCGTGTTCGCTGCCAGCTTCGGTGCAACGCTGGAACAAAGTGCGATCGATCAGGCGTACTACCGCACTGGTGCCGATATAAAACTGACGTCGGTAAACGTTCGTGAAGGCGGATTATCGTTCTCAGTTGTCGACAACCTTTCAGAGCTTGAAGATGTTGAAGCAGCTTCACCGATCTATCGCTATGCAGCCAATATTACTGCGGGCATCAATGTCGAAGGATTCCAGTTCATTGGAGTCGATCTAGACACAATTGAGGATGTCGGATGGTTCCGCGACGATTTTGGGCTAACACCATTCGCAAACAAAGCGTCAGTTCTTGACGTAGGTGGTGCCGCTGGAATCGAGCTTCCTGCCGAGGGTCGCTGGCTAACCGCCAGAGTTCACCCGCTCGTGCGACAGTCATCGACGTACCTTGTAGCGAGGCTTTCCGACGACAATGGCCATTTTTTCTCAGTTCCGCTTGGCAATCTCAATCCACTGGCTACCGACCAGTTCCGATTCAATTGCCCATTACCAATCGAGGGCGAACCCACGGAGTGGTGTCGGATTGGGGCAGCAATTCAGGCAACCAACTTCCGGGGGGTTCCAGGTCTTCTTCCCAAAGAGCCGAACCGTCTCCACTCGCTCGGTGTGATCGACTATGAAAACGGTCTCAGCCCGGCGGCACTTGATATCGACGACGTCGCGGTGCTGAATAAAGAAGCAACAGAACTCATCATCATCGAAACGTTCGATTCGGTCGACAACTGGCGAACAATGGCACCCACGAGAGAGGCACTTGGCGACCATCTCGGTCCCGCTTCAACACCGGACGGCCAACCGCTCGATGGAATCGCACGCATGAGGTGGACTCGGTCTGGACCTAACGAATACCGCGGTCTCGCCCATGGATCTGAACTTGAAGTAGTGCCTGTGATCGCAAGCACTACGTTTGTCGAACGCTACGGCGGTGAAGATGGCAAGATCATGCAAATAGCGATGGACGGCACGCCCGTTAATATTTCTATACGCGACGTAGTTGAATACTTCCCGACACTGGCGCTCGATGACGAATCTTTCCTACTTGCCGATATTGGAGCCGTCCACGAACGGCTCAACATCACCCGAACAGTCGGAAATATCCAACCAACCGAATTCTGGATATCCACACTTCAGGGTTCCGAACTCCTCGTCGCCGAAGAAGGAATTCTCGAGTCAGTGATCGCTGGCGACAGGGCTGTTCCCGATATCAGCCGAGAACTGGCGTCGCTCCGTTTGCGTCCCGGTGCAAATACAACCGACCGATCGCAGGAACTGGCAAGTGTCGCTTTCGACCCGCTTGTATCTGCGGGTTGGCGAGCCTTGCTGGGAATCGCCTTCTTCACTGTTCTAGTCGTAAGCGCGGTCGGTTTCCTCGTTCACGCCAAGGTGACGTTCGACGGGCGTCGTGCCGAACTGGCTCTGCTCCGAACCATCGGCCTTTCGATGAAACAATTGCTGTTCCTCGTTGTTTTGGAACAGGTGATGGTCATCGGAGTCGCCGTTGCGCTTGGCATCTACATGGGTGCCCAAATGGGCACAGCGATCATGCCGTATCTGGCGAATTCAGGAGAGAACGTAGTAGTCGTTCCTCCAATGGCTGTTCAAATAGATTGGTTTGGATTTGGGATTACGTTCGGACTTTTAGGGTTAGTATTCCTTGGTGTGATCGGCGCAATCCTGATTTCCGTATACCGAATGTCGATACACCGAATCATGAGGATGGGTGAAAGTTGATCAACCGAACTAATCGCTCATCAATTAAGGGTGACGCGAAGTGACAACACCGGATTCTAATTACATCGAGTGCAGCGGACTGTTCAAGATCTACAAAGCTGCCGATCTTGAAGTAGTGGCACTGCGCGGTCTTGAACTGGGCGTAAAACAAGGTGAAATTATCGCCATTGTCGGTGCGTCAGGTAGTGGTAAATCGACACTGCTGAACATCCTCGCTGGATACGACGCCCCTTCAGCCGGAACAATCCGAGTTGGCGAATACGATCTGCTTCAGATGACCAACAAAGAGGTCGTCGAGTATCGCCGGCACGAAGTTGGGTTCATCTGGCAAGAAACCTCGCGAAACCTGTTCCCGTACCTGACAGCCTTCGAAAATGTTGAACTACCAATGGTCATTTCAGGTGCACCCGGCCCCGAGCGCAAGAAACGAGCGGAAGAGCTTCTCTATGTCGTAGGGCTTGCGGATCGAGCCAATCACAAACCAGCCCAACTCTCCGGCGGTGAGCAACAGCGAGTTGCCATTGCCGTTGGTCTATCGAACCAGCCACCTCTGTTGCTCGCTGACGAGCCTACCGGTGAGTTGGACGACAAGACCGGTGAAGAGGTTCTCAAACTGCTGAACAAGCTCAACCAGGATCTCGGTACGACCATCGTGATCGTTACTCACGACCCGGCTATCGCAACTAGCGTTGGGCGGGCAGTGGCCATTAAAGACGGTAAAACCAGCACCGAAACAACTCGAGAAGTTTCATTCGAACGAAAACTCGGTGGCTATGCAACGGATACCGAAGAGTTCCTGCTTATCGATTCGGCAGGTTCCGTGCAGATCCCGCGTGAGATGCTCGACGAACTAAACATCGGACGCCGAGTTCGAGTAGACACGAAAGACGGAAGAGTGACACTTGAGTCAGGCGACTGAGCAAATAACTGCACGAGACGAACGCGGTGCCACCGCCCCTATTATTCAAGCGGTTGGTGCTTCACGCGAATACGAACTGGCTGGCGAAATCGTTCATGCAGTTCGCAGAGTCGATCTCGATATTCGAATCGGCGAGTTCATTACTCTGGTGGGCCGTTCCGGTTCTGGCAAGACCACGCTGCTAAACATGCTGGCAGGTTTAGATCATCCGACTTCGGGTCAGGTGTATTTCGAGGGTGACGACATGGCGAATTTCAGCGAAAAGCAGTTCATTCGGCTTCGTAGGCATCGCATTGGTGTTGTGTTCCAGTCATTCGCGCTACTGCCGTTACTTTCCGCCTACGAAAACGTTGAGCTACCAATGCGAATTGCAGGAATTGGCGCATCGGAGCGATCAAAGCGCACAAACGAAGTGCTCGATATCGTTGGCCTTGGCCGACGAGCAAAGCACCGTCCATACGAACTATCCGGTGGTGAGCAACAGCGAATTTCTATCGCTCGCGCCGTTGCCATGAAGCCAAACGTGATTCTTGCAGACGAGCCTACCGGCGAACTCGACTCGGTAAACGCCGCTGAGATTTTCGGCCTGTTCCGACAGATGGTGAGTGAAGAGGACATGTCGATCGTTGCGACGACGCACGACCGCACGCTTCTCGACCTAGCCGATAAGATCTACACAGTTCATAACGGCGAGATCGAGCTAACCGAAGTCGGCAAACACGTCGACGTCAGCGCCCAGTTCAAACGGCCAAACGAAGAATAGATTCAGTTGGCGGTGCCAGAGGGGACTACTTCGTGCGACGCCACACCCGGTCACGGGCTTCTGTGGCGATATACAGCGCATCCTCGACGGTATCGGCAACAACGTTGATGTGCCCCATTTTGCGACCCAACCTCGCTTCCGACTTCCCGTACAGGTGCAGACTAACGCCCGGCATTTCAAGCGCCCCCGCCCAATCGGGATTCCCGCCGGTATCTTCCCAAATTTCGCCCATCAGATTCACCATGACGGTCGGCGAGTGAAGTTTCGGCTCAGAAACTGGTAATCCTGCCAGCACCCTCACTAATTGCTCGAACTGTGAAGTATCACAGCCATCCATCGTGTAATGCCCGGAGTTGTGGGGGCGCGGGGCAAGCTCGTTGACCAGCAGTTCATTTTCATTGGTGACGAACATTTCAACCGCGATAAGCCCAACCACTTCCAACTGTAACGCGATATCTGCGGCCAGCAATCGAGCGTTTTCTATCACACTGTCAGGGATTCTCGGCGGGACAATTGAAATATCAAGAATGTGGTTTCGATGAATATTTTCCGACGGTGGGAACGTCGCAGTCTGACCATCGACGGTACGAGCGCAAATTGTCGATATCTCCATCGCGAACGGCACGTACTGCTCGACAATCAGTTCGGCGGGCCCGATGCTGAGCAATTCGTATGCAGGCTCGATATCCTCCTGACGAGTAATGATGGCCTGCCCCTTGCCATTGTAGCCCTGCGTAGCTGTCTTCAGAATCATCGGAAATCCGAGATCGACGCCGGCAGCCTCCAAATCACTGAGCGATTCGACGCTTCGGAACGGTGCAACCGATACACCTGCTTTGAGCAAAGCGTTCTTCTCGTGCAATCGGTGCTGAGTTGTACGCAATACCGAAGCCGAAGGGTGCACCAACACCAGTTCAGCGGCATCTGATACCGAATCAGCATCAACATTCTCGAACTCATAGGTGACTACATCAGACGAGCGAGCAAGTTCGCGTGATGCGCCACGATTCGAATACGCCTCAGCGATCTGACCGTCAGCGACCTGACCGGTTGGGCATCCTGAATCCGGGTCCAACACGATGGTCTTGTAGTCCATCTGGCGCGCAGAGATAGCGAGCATTCGGCCCAACTGACCGCCCCCAATGATTCCGATAGTCGAACCGGGGTTCAGAAGTGATTCTCGTTGCATTAATTACTCGCCGCTGCCTTCGGACTTCACGTAGGTAACCGTTTCGATCTCGGCGGTAATTCGAGCGCGTCGGGTTTCGATATTCTGCTGAATCGCTGGATCGCTAAGTCCGACGATCTGAGCTGCCAGAATCCCCGCGTTCACAGCTCCCCACTCGCCAATTGCGACCGTCCCAACCGGGTAGCCGCGTGGCATCTGCACCATCGACAACAACGAGTCCATGCCGTCGAGGTGAGGCCCTACGCCAGGAACGCCGATCACCGGAAGGATCGTCTTCGCGGCTGTCATTCCCGGCAGGTGGGCGGCTCCACCAGCACTGGCTACGATGACCTTGATTCCGCGATCTTTCGCCTCTTCGGCGAACTTGAACATGAGATCAGGCGTACGGTGGGCCGAAACAACACGAATCTCGTGTGGAACCCCAAGCTCTTCAAGCATGTCGGCCGCGTGCTGCATCGTCGGAAGGTCCGAAGTGCTACCCATGATCACCGAAACGAGCGGATTTGCCATTGATTTGACGCTCCAACTGAAGACTATTAGTACGACCGCCGATGGACGACTGAACGATTTTACATTCGTCCGGACCAAAAACGCGTTGTCAAAGCAATTAGAATCATCGAATGCCAACAATGAAGTTCGGTTCGCTTGAAATTAATTACGAAATCTCTGGTTCCGGACCATTGCTGATCCTTCATCACGGTTTTGGAGCGTGGGGCCGAGACTGGAATCGTGGTGGTTGGATCGAATCGCTTGAAAAACACGCCAGCGTGCTTATCTTCGATGCGGTTGGCCATGGTCTTTCCACTCGCACGCACGATCCCGCCGATCACACCGTCGAACAACGGGCCGAAGTAGTTAACGCCCTAGCTGACGAATTCTCAACAGAACAATTCGGATATGTCGGTTTTTCGATGGGGGGGCGAACCGGCCTTGAACTGGCAGCGTCAACTCCTGAGCGACTGAGGATGCTGGCTATCGGTGGAATGCACCTGCTACCTGCCACGGAAAATGCGAACCGCTTTGAACGTCACATCAAGGTGCTCCGCTCGGGCAGGGCAAAGTCGGTTGAGCAGCCGGATGGCGATCGACCTGGAAACGATCCGCTGGCACTCGCCGCTTCGCACGAAGCCCTGCTGTGGTGGCGCGGCGCAAAGGGAAGGATGTGCAAACACTCGGCACCGACTCTTCTGTTCTGCGGAGAAGATGATGGTCACTTCGCCAACGCAAAGCTATCCTCCGAAAAATACGGATTTGAACTCTCGGCGTTTCCAGATACCGATCATGACAGCACATTTTTTTCCTCAAAACCCGCAGTTAAATCCGTGACCGAGTTCGTATCGCGACACCTCGGTTAACGAACGTAGAATTCCGATTATAGGTGCTAGAATTTTCGACTGCGCGCGATTGTTGCGGCGCGTTTTCTTCTTCTAGTTCTTCTCATAGGGGTCGGTAGTACATGACTACTGGTGACGGTTCGAACGACGATTTCAAGCGAGCTATGGTGGTCACTGCCCATCCCGATGACGCCGAGTACGGTTGCTCCGGAAGTGTCGCCAAGTGGTGCCGTTTAGGATGGGAAGTCGTCTACGTGCTCTGCACCGACGGCTCAAAGGGAACTGAAGATCGAGATATTTCCTTAGAACAACTCGCTGAAATCCGTGCCGAAGAACAGCGAACCGCCGGAAAAACGCTCGGTCTGAAAACCGTCGAATTCCTCGGCTACCCCGACGGATATCTCGAACCAAGTCTTGATTTGCGCCGTGATATTTCTCGCCATATTCGGAAGCACAAACCCGATGTGCTCATCACTGTCAGCCCAACTCGTGATTTACTGAGCGCGTCTTACATTGGCCACCCCGATCATTTCGCTGCAGGCGAAGCTGCGCTTTCAGCGGTCTTTCCATCAGCACGAGACCACCTGACGTTCCCGGAACTGTTCTACGACGAGGGTCTCGAGCCACACAAGGTGCGCGAAGTCTGGGTAATGAGCTTTGGCGAGAACGCTAATTTCTGGAACCCGCTGACCGAACAGGATGTCGACACGTCGATCGCAGCACTCAAGGGCCACGTAAGCCAGGTGAGCAATCCCGAAGAGGCTGGAAAGTGGATGAAACAACGTCGCGCCGACATCGGTAAGAAGATCAACGCCGACTACGCCGAATCCTTCCACAAGTTCACGCTGAGCTAGAGCCGTAGTGCGGAATTTTTCTACTGACACGGTCACGTCAAATCGCACCACACGATCGGCACTGTCATTCGCTCTGATTCCACAACAACGGCGAAAATAAAAAAAGCCCCCTGTGAGTGCTAAACGACGTCGAGTGTGTCCTCTGCCTCGACTGAAACAACACCGCCGTGCTTTTTTCCAGCAATCTCTCGAAGTTCAGCAAACTCGTCCTGAGTCCCTCGCAGCAGGATGCCAGAGTCGGACGAGTGCATGATAAATCGTGCACCCAGATCAATAGCTGTCGTCGATGCCTCGATTGTCTGCTGGTGAATCATCGTTGGCAACCCGCGCTTGTCGGCCTCGCCAATTACCTTGCTCAAAGTGTCGAGGTAAATCGGGTTATCCACTTCATCCGGAATGCCCAGGGACGTAGTCATATCGTTGGGACCAATGAACACCGCATCGATCGGTGCGCAATCGATGAGCTCCTCGACCCGGTTCGCTGCCGGTTCACTCTCAATGCCCATGATGAAGATCTGGTCTTTGTGGCGTGCGTTCAAATACGCCTCAGACTTCGCGCTCGGGTACTCCCCTGTCTCTACTACTCGTTCGTAGTACTCACCCTTCAACGGGTGGGTTCGAAGTTTCATGCAGGTGTGTCGAACTTCGTCCACCGTCTCGCAGTAGGGAACCAATACGCCGTCTGCTCCGGCATCGAGAGCCATCGCAACCCACACTTCTTCCGTGTTGGGTGTTCGAACGATTGCGGTGATATCGAGCGACTGCATCTGCGCAACCGTGTCGGCAATCAACTGTCGGTCACGTGATCCGTGCTCTGAGTCGATCACAACGAAATCGAGAGTGCTACCAGCAAACACTCGCCCCCAGCGCATACTTGAGGTGGCGGAGACCATAAATCCAAATACGGGTTTCTTAGCTTTTAGTGCAGCTTTCAGATCAGCTGGGTTCATGTTGTCCTCTTAGGTGACTGATATTCGTGTGTAGGCATCGTACAGGTGCTCAGCGTCATGAACCGTTAGGCAAAGGCCAATAGTTGTGCACTCGTGCGCTGAGCGTAATAGTATCCGAACTCAACGATAGCCGTTTTCACCTCATTCATGACGTTCCCCTTGAAGCCCAACAACGGTCGTTTTTACGTACCAGATAGCGAGTTGAGTATGCATCAACAGTGCAACTCGAAATCAAACCCCACCTGAACTTCCAACTACTGTTCATGGCAATCTCGTTCTCAGGGAACCAGCATTCTTGATTCCATAGGTCTCTCATCAACAACACATTCGATGTTCAGGGAGTGATACTGTTCGTCTGCCGGTTTTTTCGGCTTGCGATCAGTACATCGGGAGACTCTAGAGTTGATTCACGACAACGTCGAATTCGATTTTTACTTCATCAGGCACGGCGAATCGATATCAAACATCACGCCGGGCATTGCAGCCGGCGAGAACTTCGATGCGCCGATGACCGATCGAGGCCACCAGCAGGCCGAGGCAGCCGGCAGAAGGCTGGGCGAAGAGGGCGTGAAGTTCGAGAAGATCTTCTCGTCGTCACTCGTTAGAGCAAAGCAGACGACCGAAGGTGTGCTGCGTGGTATGGGACTCGAAGGCACCGAATACGAACAGGTCGACGCCATAATCGAGAAGCAAACCCCGGCATGGAGAGGAAAGCTCGCCAAGGACGTTATGCCTACCGAAGTACGCCTGTTGATGGCCGAAAAAGGCAAATACTTCAAAGCGGCCGACGGCGAAACGATGCGTTGGGTTGAACGTCGTGCCTCGAACTGGCTCGAAGATGAAATTCTGTACAACAAAGATTGGTACCAGAAGCCCGGCACACACCCGATCGCAATCGTCAGCCACGGTGACACGATGCGGGCACTGCTGCACTACATCACAGGCATGGACAACCGACTTGCGATGCGCACTGACATCTTCAACTGCTCTATCAGTCGTTTCCGTTTCGGCAAACTTGGTTGGCACATCGGAACAATCAACGACTCGTCACACACCCTCGCACTAGGCGACATCGTCCGCGACGAAAAGATCGTTCAAGGCGGAATAGGCGTTTAGGAGCTATATCGCCTAAATCTGTCCCAATATCTTGGGCATTTGGGACAACAAGTCGATCTCGTACGTTGGCGGATTTCTCGAATCTGGTCGCTGGTTCCGATCTGGGTTGACCCAGATTGACGCCATTCCTAGATTCGCTGCACCTGAATATTGCTGCTCCACAATTTGCCGACCATCACTGCTTCTGTAGGTTCAATCCCAAGTGCATCCAAAGCTGTCGTAAATGGTATGGAATCAGGTTGTCGTCGAGGTCGAACAAAACGACTTTGAATGTGAGAATCCCCTTACTCTGCAATGCCCAACAAATCGGCGTGATAATCGCGAGATAACCCTTGTTGGCAGTGCGATTCGAGCTTGTCCGACGCCTCGTCGATGCCGATTACCTGCAAAGCGGCACGATCTTTCCACAAACCCAGTCGATCAAGCGTCTCGATAGCATCGTCGATATCGAAATCGACTTCGCTCGAGGTCAATTTCTTCAAGTACGTTTCTATTTCACTCTTGATTGCTGATTCAGACATTGCTCGCCCGTCGTTTTCGACATCGAGGCAGAAGGCGTAAATAAGCACCGCCTCCTTGATTTCCTCTTCACAGATCATGAACGAAATCAAGTGAATCGCACTACGATTTGCGCCCAAACTCTGGAAATACAGATGCTTCGCTCGATTGGAGTCGCGATCTTTGATCGCACGTCGATATCCAGAGAAAATCTTCCAGAAAAGCCCGACTAGCGGTAGCGCAATTATCCAAAGCAGTTGACTCGCAGCCACTAGGCCCACTGCCAGTACCTTCGCCACCAACGTCCAAACCGCACCAGCACCGCTACCGATCATCATTGCGGCGTCTCGCAAGCCCATACTCACGTTGGCATTCGGCAGCAACGCTTCAACATCGCGAATAGGGATGTCTTTGAAAAGGCGCACCTGAACGTTAGCTTCGCCGGACGGACGAGTTATCAGCGCCAGTCGATTGAATATCGCCACACTGCTTATTTCGCCTTTGATCGGGTGTCGAAGTGTTCGACGATGAAACGGCGCAGTTGAACGACCCCGTACCCAGATCGACATTTCTTCAAGGCTATCCTCGTCAAGTTTCACCTTGATGCCGTGCGTGCTGCCGGCTTCGAGGGCCGTTTTCACCTGATCGTCAGAAAGTTTCTCGAAATTCGCCTTTTCGAGCATGTGCTGAACCTTGGAATTCAGCAACAAGAACTCATCATCACCGGGAGGATTCCCGTTGAGAACGTCGATCGTTTCTCGATCGGGATTGATCCGGGCGTACGTACGAGTGATAATCCGCTCGAAAGCCGATTTTTCCTGCTCAAGAATCTGAATCAACCAACTGGCGACTTGCTCGATTGCAGAACTCTGTTCGCCGAACGTTTCAGTGTCACTTGCCAGATAATCGATCAGATCGTCTGATCCGACCGGAATAAACCGGTTGTCCGGACGCGTAAATCCCGAATCGTAGACGTTCGTCAGGGTGAATTTCGAGGTTAGAAACCCGAAACCGAACTTACTACCAGTCAATCTTGACCTCTCGACCAGTTCGAGACGATTCTTCTGTGGCTTCGAATACCGTCAGCACCCGCAAACCGTGCTCCTGTGGAATCGGCGTGTCGGCATCTCTCCGCTCAATGGCTTCGACGAACTCGGTGAACTCCTCCAGCAGTGGCTCGTTCTCACGAACCTCTTCCTTCTGCCAGTTGCCTTCTTCGGTATCGCCAATCCACAGGGCGGTTTCCTGCCCCTCGGCTCGACCGTATTTGAGTCGGAACTTCGCCATACCGTTCGTAAAAAAGAAATCAGCGCCATACTCAGTCGCACCGACCCGCCATGCCATTCGACTAATCGTTGCCACCTTGCCTGACTTCCAACGTAAAAAGCACATCGCTGTATCGTCGCAGTCGATATCCGGGTTTTTGGCTCGTGGGTAGGTGACCTGACCGATCTGCGCGCTCACCGTCTCGACGTCGTCACCCATGATCCACATCAAGCGATCGATCTCGTGGGTGCCGTCCATCTATCCCATGCCACCACCTTTTGAACCGATCAACATCCAGGGTGGGCGCGTCCATGGCTGGTAAACCTTGTGCCACATATCGTGGGCCATCACCACTTCGCCAAGCCGTTTCGAATCGACCAGTTTTTTCATCGATTGAACAGCAGGGTAGTACCGCTGTGTATGAGCGGTCATGAGCTTCACACCGTTCGCAGCAGCAGCGGCGATCATCTCTCGCCCTTCAGCAGCTGTGAGTGCAAGCGGTTTTTCCATGAACACATGCTTACCGGCATTCGCAGAGTCGAGACCCGCCTGATAGTGGAGCCAGTGGGGGAGCGTGCCGATGACGATATCGACATCGTCGCGCTCGAGAACGGCTTTGTAGTCGGATACGAACTCAACATCCGGATACTTGTCTTCCCAAGGCGCTGCCGCTTCGGCTCGCTGCTCGGCGACAACTTTCAGTTCGGCTCCCGGCGTTTGGTTTACGACGTCGATATAACTTCCACCGATTCGACCGGTGCCAAGCACTGCTACTCCAACCAATTCGTTCTCTCGCTTTCAATCACTTGCGTGCGATGTTGCGGTCATTCTTCGACAACCTATTTCTGCCCTGCCATTTCGCCGGAATTGTAGACCGTTGGATTGGATAACGGGCAGCGGGCCCACCACGACTCAGATCCTTCGGTTGCCGCTCAGGACGCGTGTCCGCGTTCTACACCAACACATTCTTCAGTTCTTCGACGTGATCGATCACGTAATCAGGTGCCGGCGCATCGTCTGGATATTTCTCTCGCCCCATTCGCACCCAAGCGGTTTTCATCCCAACGCCGTGAGCCCCGAGAATGTCGGTGTAGGGATTATCTCCAACAAAAAGAATCTCTTCGGTCGCTAGTCCTTCGATATCCAGAAGCCGAACAGCTTCCATGAACACCTCGGGTGCCGGTTTATCTACTCCAAACAACCTCGATGCCAGCACGAACGGTGTGATCCTGTCGAGTCCGGTCGTCTCAGCCTTCAGATACTGAAACTGATCGCCGTTAGTCACAACGCCCCACTTCGAAGTGTTCGAATTCATCCACTCGATGAAATCGATCGCACCCGGCAGCACTTTTATGAATTTCACCATGTGCGTGAAGTAGAAGTTGTAGTGCGATTGCGAATCGCCTGTGACGCCGGGCCATCTCTCTTGGATATCAAGAATTGCCGTGTTGGCGTTAGTGGCATTAGACGGCGACAGCGACCAGAAAAACTCCAGTGCGTTTTCCCAACTTGTCGTACTATGAATCGCCTCGTGGCGATCGTAAAACACCCGGTAAACATCGTCGTACGCCGAACGCCTGTCGATCAGCGTGTCGTCCATATCGAAAAGTGCCGCGCGGAACTTTTGATTGGTCATAAGTAAATCGTAGTTGTAGCCCAACTGAATTGAGGGTTCGAACTACACGTCCGCTGGCGATCCATCCTCAGCATTCCATGAACCGGATACGCCTGATTCAACTGGTTCGGGCGGAATGTACGGTCGTTCAGCAAACACTGATTCGTCTATGTCGGTCCCGAGTCCCGGTGCTGTTGGCAGTTCGAAGTAGCCGTCTTTCAACACAAGCGGGGTTGTCTGAACTTTGTCGTGCCACGGCATGTCTCGTGCCGTCTCCAAAATCTGGAAGTTAGGAACAGTTGCGCACACGTGCATCGACGCTGCAGTTGAGAGTGGGCCATTCGGGTTATGAGGTGCGAATTTGATGTACTCGATCTCTGCCATCTGGGCGATCTTTTTGATCTCAGTAATACCGCCCGTGTGAGCGATATCTGGCTGAATAACGTCGGCGAGACGGCGGTGCAAGATATCTCGGAATCCGTATCGGAAAAACAGTCGTTCGCCAGTGGCGATATCAGTCTTGTGACCGGCTGCGCGAATCTGCTCCATCGCATCAAGATTGTCAGGCGGTACCGGTTCTTCGAAGAACGTGATATTGAACTCGTCAATCGCAGCAATTTGTCTGTTGGCCAGTGACGGTCGTGAACGACCGTGATTGTCGATCATGATCTCAACATCGTCGCCGAGTTCTTTGCGCATGCCCTTGATCTTCTCGTGCAAGGCATCAACGACATCCGCTTCGTAGAACTCGTTGTAGCCTGCAGCCCAACCGCCGGTCTTGAACGCAGAAAATCCCTGATCTACGGCGTCCCAACCGCCTCGCAAATCGCCAGCATGAGTATATGCGCGAACACGCTCACGAACCGCACCACCGAGTAATTTGTATACCGGCAGATCGTATGCTTTTCCGGTGAGGTCCCAGAGAGCAATATCTATCCCTGCCATGGCGGAACCCATCACCGGACCACCACGCCAGAAGCCGTGGCGATACATGATCTGCCAGTTGAGCTCGATCTGCGTTGGATCACGATCTATCAGGCGTGTTGCAAGCGTCTTGATTCCTTGTTCAACCGCACGCTCGTGTCCTTCGAGCGTGCCCTCGCCCCAACCGTGAATACCTTCATCGGTTTCGACCTTGCAAAAAACCCAGTTGCGGTTTCCGCCTTTCATGACAAACGTCTTGATATCGGTGATTTTCATTGTTTTTCTGGGTGAGGTTCTGCTCTATTCGGAGTCTGGTTACTGCTCGAACATTGATTTATCCCAAACAGCACATCCATCGCCAGCCCGCGTGAAATCCGAATCACGGCAGTTTATACCTGACTGCGGTCGGTCGATACTGCTAGAGGTTTTTTACTCGTGGATAGATAATCATGGTCAGCGCCACAACTCCCAGACAACCTGCCGAAAGCAGCATGTATCCAGCGCTGACGCCATACGTGTCGGCCGCAAATCCCGCTGCGACTCCGGCTGCCGGAGATAGCGCCGTATCGAGTAGAGTCGCCGAGATAATACGACCTCGTAGACGATCGGGGGCCAGTTCCATCAGGGTCGCACTGTTGCCAGCGCGGAACAACGTTTGCGATACACCGATCCAGATAATCAAAGGGAACGCCATCCACAAGTACGAAGCTCCTGCGAAACCGAGAAGGGCCAGGCCGTATGAAGTAGCTGAAAACAACATCAAACGACCCTTAAACGAAACGTTTCGCCTCGAAGCGATGTAGATACCGCCAGTCAGTCCCCCGACCGCCCCCACCGAAGTCAGCACACCCAGCAGACCAATCCCGTAGCCGTATTCCTCCTCCACTAACTGAGGAAGCAGCACCTGATGAGAGAAACCAATCGCAAGCGGGCCCAACCCGAGCAGCACGAGCGCAAGAATCACTCGATGCCTACCGATGTATACGAACCCCTCCACGAGCTGATTAAGAGGATTACCACGAGATCTTCCTGAGGAAATATCGGGAATGGCTATTTTCGATGTAGTGAACAGCACAACCGCAAAAGCACCAGCCGACCACACGTACGCCCACCCGACATCGGTGGCGGCGATCAATATCGCGATCAGTGCCGGTCCACCAAGGCGGGTGCTGTTGATGGCGATAGAGTTCAGCGACATCGCATTGATCATATCTTTCTTATCAACAAGATTCGGAATGATCGAAGTTCGAACGGGTTGGTTCATCGCCATACCCGCACCCAGTGCGAACGCAAGCACATAGACGTGCCAGAGTTCGATAACCCCAGCTAACAGCAGCGCAGCCATGATCACATGCATCAACATCGTCCATGCCTGAATAATCATCAGCAGCCTGCGACGGTTGAATCGATCAGCAGCCACACCACCGATCAAGCCGAGTATCAGCATTGGAATTGCACGAGCAACGAGTACCGACGCGACCGAGGTCGACGATCCGGTGAGATCCCACACCAGCCAACTACGGGCGACCATATCGGCGTGCATTGCAGTTGCAGATAGCAGTTGTCCGAACCACAGATAGCGAAAATTTCGATTGCTGAGCGAGCGAAAAGCGGCGGCGAGGGTGTCGGGCATCAACCGTGAGATAACTCCACGGTCACCAGAGGAGGGGGAGGATGGTTCTTCGGTTGCCTGTTCGTTTACCAATTCCGCAGCAGTATATGCCTGCACTTGCGGCTAAGTTGCTACCGGTCAATTTCGATTGGCGAGTGAATCAACTGCCAACTCTCAAGCTCGATCGACCGAACTCGGTCCAAGCTAACGCCAAGCGCCTTGGCAGTGTCGGACGGTGTTGCTGCGCCGCCGCTCAGTAGGCCCAATCGATGCTCCATCACGTCTTGATGATCGGTGGGCAACGTAGCAACGGCATCGATAGAAAATTGCCGGGCAACTTCTCCCGGTATCGATCGTGAATGGCCGTCGGCAGCGCGAAATAGCCGATCCATCATTTTAGTTCGACCCATTGCCATCAATCGCTTGAACGATATGTTTGATGCCCGCTCATTGGCGTAAGCCAGTTGCACAGCATCGTCGTGAGCCACACCTTCAAGACACAACCAGCCCTCACGTGACCCGCCCGTGCGTAATCCGTGAATCGCCAACCGCCAGGAATCTTCATGACTCGACACCAGCAAATCCCGCAGGAGTTGTATCGCCCGAATTGATCCGATCTTGCCCAACTCGCGAGCCGCAGTTACTCGTTCACCCGGATCTCGATGCGCAAGCGTTGCGTGAAGCTGCGAAATTCGTTCCTCACCCGAGCCGCTCAATTCATCGGCAACGCGACGAAGATGGGCGCCTTCGGTTTCGCTCTCAATCTTGCTAAGGCGCGTGATCCCCGACGTTTCAGCAGTTGGAATGATCGACTCTTCTGACTCGTCAGAACGGTACGGCAGTTCAGGTTTTGATACTTGCTCTGGCATGGTGCGGCAAGAATTCTACCTATGTCGTTGCCAGGAAACCGGCTCCTGCGCAGCTTCCCCTAACCACTCCGAGAAACACGAAACAGCAGATGTGCGCTACCACCAAGACGATCAGGCGCAGACCTGCTGCTCGGTTCAGGACAATTGAGTATAGATTTGCTACATCAGCTACACCGGCTCCCGATTCACCTCTGGCCCGGCAATCAGACCAACTGGTAGGCGACACAACAATGGGTGAGATAGTCGATTTTTTTCAACGAAACTACGCAAGCTGAATTCGAATCATTCTCTGTTCTTCTTATAAATGATCAGCCCGCAATCCGAAATGCCGTCCGCTCGGTACTGAGCGAGATGGTGCCTGTGAAGTCGTTGGCGAAGCAATCGACGGCATGCATGCAATCGAGATGATGGCAAGATGAACCCAGACATCGTCGTGATGGACGTGCAGATGCCACAAATGAACGGCTTCGAGGCCTTTGGCACGATCCTCGTGCCGACTCACAGGCAGCGGTCGTTCTAACCTCGATGAAACAGGATGACGAGTACGCAACTCTTGCAGCAGAGGCAGGCTGCCGCGTTCTACCCGAAGCGCCACCTCGATGTCGAAGTGGTTCACTCGCTTATCTAGAAGCGTCACCAGCAGGTTCTGGCGACGTCGTTTTCGGATCGCTTCGCCTTTGAGCGAGTGCCGATCCGGCAACGACAAGCACGGCACCGACGTAGAGTTCGCCTCCGATCGGTTCGCCGAGTATCCACCAACTGAGCAGCACACCGAAAATTGGTTGACTCAGCGAGATGACCGTTACACGACTTGGCAAGTAACGTTTGAGCAGCCACGTCTGGCCGATGAAGCCTAATCCGGCAATCAGAACGCCAGTGTAGAACAGCGCGATTACGAGCTTTGTCGTAACCACGAACGCCTCGTCACCTTCGAAAATCAGGCTAGCGATAATGAACGTGACGATGCCGAAAATACTCTGCGCCATCAGTAGCTTGTGCTGCTCGATCCCCTGGCCAAGCTGCGACAGCAACACTTGCCTGCCACCTAATAGAATCGCCGATCCCAGAAGTAATAAGTCGCCAATCAGGAAATCCGAGCTGGAATCAGCGAATCCCTTGTAGAAAACAGCGACAACACCTCCATAAGCGATCATGGTTCCAAATGTCCGCGAACGTGACATTCGATCGCCCGGAACAACGAAATGTGCGAAAACGGCCGCCCAAAGCGGGAACGTAGTTGTCACAACCACAGCGTGCCCAGCGGTCGTGAAATCCTGACCGATATTCATAAACGCCAGTTGGACGGTGAAAAGCAAGCCGAGTAGCCCAAGCGGCACCCATTCATGTCGAAGCACTCGGAACGATTGTCGGGTTGCGATCGCGTAGATCAGTACAACGATCGCACCAAGAATGAACCGCAGATACCCGAGTCGCAGCGGACCTGCATCTTCCAGTCCTGCCTTGTTGGCAACGGGATTACAGGCCCACATCGTCGACAGCAGCAAAGCCAGCGCACCGGCTCTGAGCGAAAGAGGTCGCCGTCCGTTTGTCACAGAGGAGTCAGCGATTTTCGTTGAGCTTTCCGAAGAAGATGTTGCCATGAACGACTAGATGGAAACCATCGCTTGAGCCGCAAGGTCAACCACACCAGGCACGTCCTCACACCACCGGGTAACCACGATGAGGTCCTTCTCAGGATCAATCACGACGCAATTTCCACCGGCCCCAGAAGCCGAGAATGTAGCTTCCGATGCGTTCGCCCCGTATCGAAGGCCTCCGGTATTGAGCCACCACATGTAGCCATACTGAGGATTCAGTTCGCACGGGACCGTCATCATGTCGATCCACTTTTCAGAAACAATCTGATGATCACCCCAGCGACCACGGTTGAGATAGAGCATCCCAAAACGAGCGTGATCGAGAGTGTCGATCCAGAGTCCACCGCCCCAGTGAGCACCACCAGACACCGATTCGGTGACCACTCCATCTAGATTCACTGCAGAATGATCGTCGTACCCATGCCATTCCCACGTGCCCGACGAACCGATCGGATCCATCACCTCACGGGTTAGCACATCGGGAAGCGGTTCTCCCCAGACCGCCAGAAGCGCAAGTGCAGTTCGATTAACTCGAACATCATTGTACTCCCAGTGACCACCGGGAGCTTTGCGATCACGCCGAGCCGCTCTTCCGGGATCGCCCATGCTTTCTGGACCGAGATTCCGGTTCCAATCGACGATATCGGGCTTGGTGTAGAGCGTTCCCTCCCACTCGGAGGTCTGCTGGAGCAAATGCTCCCACGTCACACCACGGTTTTGATCAGTATCGAAACCATCAACTGGCTCACCAGTATTTCGCTGGATTATTGACTTGCTAGATTCGTAGTCGAGAACCGGATCAGATGTGCTTTTGATCATCCCTCGGTCATGCGCGAGTCCCGCAATAGTGGCAACGTAGCTTTTCGTTGCACTGAACGTGAGATCGACACGATGAATATCTCCCCACTCGGCAACGATGTAGCCGTCTTTGATCACAACGCCCGCAGGCCCGCCTCGGTCTTTGAAAGGGCCGAGTTTTGCAGCCCACTCGGGCGCGTCGTCCCCAACACGACCGTTCTCGATATCGATCGGCCAGTTGATCTCATTGTCCTTAGCAAACTGAACTGCGGAACCGAGAATCGACTGATCGACGCCGAGTGACGAAGCATCTCGACGCTCCCACTCGCCCTTTGGTGGGAGGTACAGCTTTTTAGTAGTACTCACGTTGGCCTTTGTTCCTGGTTAGTCTTCGAGCCGTTTCAGGTACTGGCCGATCCAGTCGAAATCGACGAAATCAACGTAAGCGTCCATCAAGGCTTTTGTGATCGGTCCAGCAGCTACGCCATCACCGATTTGGCGACCCTGGAACGATCGAACTCCACAGATGCAGAGCGAAGTCGATGTCAGGAAGATTTCGTCAGCAGTCATTGCATCGAAAAGATCGAGATCCTTCGTCACAACCGGAACGTCGATTCGCTCTGCCATCTCGATTGCAGTTTCACGTGAGATTCCGCCGAGAACGTATTGCTCCTGCGGGGTGTAGATCACACCATCTTTGATCGTGAAAATGTTCGATCCGATGCCTTCCGTGAGGAATCCTCGAGTATCGAGCAGGATCGCCCACGCCTCAGGATCCTGAGACTTGGCTTCCATATCGGCCATGATCAAATTGAGATAATTGTGCGACTTGGCACGAGGGCTAAGTGATTCGGGCGGAACTCGACGAACTGAAGGCACAAGAACGTCCATGCCATCTTTGTACAGCCGGGCACGTGGCTTGAGCGGCAGCGGTGCGCATTCTATGATCACGTTTGGACCACCTGCCGTCTCCCACATATCGCCGCCTACAAGATCGACACCACGCGAAACTCGCTGGCCGACCCAGTAATCTTCGTCTGGTCCCAGCAGGTCGAGGTTGGCCTCAAGCACCTCACCAGACCGGGCAACCATCTCTTCCTCACTCATGCCGGGGTCGATGTCGACATAACGTAGTGAGTTGTAGAAACGGCTGATGTGAGTTTCGATCTTGAAAATCTTGTGGCCAAACGTTCGAGTCATGTCGAACACGGCATCGCCGTACTTGAAGCCACGGTCCCTGAATGGCACCTTGACTTCGGATTCGGGCATTATCTCGCCGTTGAAATAGGCGACTCGTTCGCCAGTAGCTGCAGTAGTCATCGCTGGTTGTATCCAATCTTGTCGGTATCGATAGTGGAGTTCGACCCCTGGACGTTCACCGAATCGCTGGCTCTTTCGAAGCTCGCTCGGACGCCTCATACCCTTCTTGCTTATCCGTTGTTAGTGGGGCAACGCGATGCTACGCCTCACACACGTGTGCGTATAGTTCCCCACTGTATATATGTTTGTATGAGTGGATTAGGGTTCAGAATTATTCGTTAAGGAACTAATTCGAAGCCAATTGAAGCCGAATCCAACCTTCCGAAGGCAGTCACTCGCCCCAAGCCACTCCGAGACCGTCGTGCAACTCCCGTCACGCCTTGCCAATTACCGCGTAGCGCCCCCTGTACAAAATCAAACGCCCACCTGGTTCCACCGATTCATCCGAATCGCTCGTATCTGCCAGCACGCCAAACCGCTCCGCGGGGTTGATACCCGCTTCCTTCAACTCATCTTCAGTTGCGAACAACTGGCTGGCGTCGGAAACCTGACCCACATCGGTATCGACCGTTTTGGGTGGATTCGATTCCTCAGGTTCTTCGGCGTGCTCCTCTACCGCAATATCAACTGGAGAAGTCTCAGTTGCATCTTCATTAGAATTGAGCAGTCTTTTTATGAATCGGCCTGATCACATGGATTCGATCTACAGGCCTGCAGGGAACTTCCCAAGGTCACTTCACGCTCGCAAATTCAGAAATTGCCAACGAATCGAGCATCATCGCATTCTTTATGCCTATTTCGGATTCTAATCGGTGAACTCGAGCGACCGGTACGACCATGCTTCCCGCACCGCATGGTCGAGTGCGCTTCGACCCGGTTGATCGACCGCCACTCGATTCGGCAACACACGATCTCCCAAACCGTCGGGTAGTTTGACGCGTTTCAGAAACTGACCCAGTACGACTCGGTCACCACCTAGCGAGAGAAACTCTAATTCACCAGGATAATCACGAAATCGAGCTCTGGCGGCTTCGCCTGCCTGATCGAACAGTTCTCGAATCCATTTTTCTCGACCTCGTCTGAACCGGTTCGACGATTGCCCACCCTTTCGGTGTTGTCCTTTGACGTAGCGACTCCCGGTTTTGGTCACCACCAATTCACCATCTTCGGCGATCGCTACCGCCCAGCGCCCAAGCCTGAGGAGGATTATTCCAATCGTGTGGTCCGTGGATATGAACGATCTCAAATCGTCAAACGAACTGGATTCGAACGATTTTGTGATCGGGAACGGCGGAAGTAGCGCCAGCCGTGGTTGCTGGTCGACCGGTGGAACGACCGCGCTGATTAATACGATGCCGTTTTCGGAATCTTGCGCTGACCGAGGGAGTGATTCCCATTCTTCACCCAGCGAATAGCCAGCAGGAAGCATCTCGACAACAAACCCAGCGCCCGGCTCAATTTCAAAGTCGGTCAGCCGCTCCAGCAACGCAGAACGATGAATCAAATTTGGGCCGTTTACGGCAATTTCAGAAGGCAAGTCGTGGATTACCAGGACAAATCGCAGCCAGATCAGCTTATACGTGCCCCGTCGTAATGCGCCTAAAACCGACTTCATTCGATACACCAACCCCCGCCGATCGATCTTAGGCGAACTACATCCTCTCCATTCAGGGAGAGGATGTAGGTGAGGGGGAATGAAGGCGTAGGGAGGAGCTGCCGGCGATCACAACGAACTCACACCATACCACCGGATCCCTCGACGGCACTCGGGAAGTCCGATGTGCGGGGTGAAACCGCTGAGCCTTCCCAATAAGCCTTTCCAGAGCCTACTCAGTCCAGGCACGGCCTCGCATCGCAACAGTCACCGGATCGACACGGCCTCCGAGCCCATATCCATCCGTCAGCTCCAAATATCCATCTTTGATGGTCTCGAAAGGCTCCAGCACCTCGTGACGCCATTCTGCCTCGTAAACGGCATGTTCGAGTGGGATTTTGTTTCCAAACGCAGCCGTTGCGTGCGCCGAAGCCAGTAGTGAAAGCGGACCCGATGGGCAATGCATGGAAACCGAGCCCTCCCAGCGCGCCTCAAGCTCTCGACCTATCAGATACGCCTCGACCGGCCCTCCGCAGAACTTCACGTCAGGCATCACGACGTCCAAAACATCTTCTTCCATGAGCTTGGTGAAGAATGCGACACCGTAGCCCATCTCGGCCCCGGCCATCGTCATCTCGGCCTTGTCACGGATGATGCGAAGATCGTCGGCCATCGTAATCGGGTCAACCGGCTCTTCGAACCAGCCGACACCCTCTTTTCGCAGTTCGGGTTCGAGCGCCAGTGCAGATTCGAGATCGAAGCGCGAGTGGCAGTCAACCAGCAACGTACGATCTGGGCCAATAACGGCTTTGGCAGCTCGAATACGATCGAGGCCCATCTCGGCTTCACGTGGTAATCCGGAATTATTGAACGGTGCCATGCATTCGTCGAATGGAGCGCACTTGGCAGTCGTAAATCCGGCTTCCATCGCCCGCTCTGCCATCTCGGCGAATCCGTCAGGGGATCGGTCGTTCGAACCATCGAAATCCGGTTTGAGCGCCCTGTTGATATTCGAATAGAGCCGGACTTTTTGTTCTGCCTTGCCTTCGTGGCCGAACGAAACCCGCAAATAGTCGACTAAAGACAATTGTGCTCGCTGTGCCAGCGCATCAACTACTGCACAACGCAATCCACTCACAGCGGTCGCCAGCGGAACGTCTTCTTCCAGTTGTTCGGCGGTAAGGTTATTCAGCGTGATGACATCTGAATCACTCGTAAGTTTCTGACCGCGCAGTCGATCCGCCAATCTCGCAACAATCGGTGCGATCGATTGGTCGACTTGTGTATCGGTGATCTCGCCCTGTCCAACTATTCCATCGTCATCGCTAAACGAAAAATGCACCCACGTCGTATCAGGTCGCGCCACGACCGAATTGAAACTCAATCCGGTCGGCGTGAACCACTCACCTGATACTGGCAATTGTTTCTTCTCCGTGAAGTTGATCGACTACCTGTTCGGGTTTACCCGATACTGAGCGTACTTGTCGTCGTTGATGAACTCATCGATAACGATCTTCTCGCCACCGAGGTCGTTAGAAATATTCGCAGCAAGTACAGCAGCCAACGAGTTGATCGACGAGTTGAACGAATTCAAGCGATTCTCCGGCTTGCATTCAACAATCGAAGTCGCAAACGACTTGCCGATTGCCAGCGTGCTCTCGCCGCCCATCGCTGTATTGTGCGGACCTGCTGAAATGACCTTTCTGACCTGATCGATGGTCGGATTGTTCGCCGGTGGCCAGTCGCCATCAAATGTGTAATCAACAAAGTCGTCTTCCAGCTTGATCGTGCCGTGCGTGTGAATGATGCAGTCGAATCGACCACCGTAGTACGACCGTGCCGGTTTCGTGAAAATCAAGTTGGCGACGCCGCCCTTCTTCATCCCGTAGGTGACGGTGTAGGCAATCGGGTTGTCACCCTCGGTGTCGTGCAGCTCAGCAGGACGGTCAGTGTAGGTCGCCCGCACCCAGTCAACGTCATCGCCCGACCAGTAGCGCATGATGTCGGTCTGGTGGATTCCGGCTTCGACAATTGAAGTACCCGACCATGCCCGGTTAGCTGTCCAAACACGGTTGGCGGGGCCACCCTGCTCTTCAGTGTGGGTGTGTTTTACGCCGTGACCTTCGACTGCACCTTCGGCGATCATCGTCATGGCAGCAACCCACTTGTCGCTGAGGTAGTTGTGGATATCGGTGTAGCCGCGATCGTGTCGCATCTGAAACCCGACCGTGCTCGGCACACCAGCCTTGGTGATCGCAGCGTCCTGAGAAATGATGTCGTCGAGGAACAGCGATTGTGGTTTCTCGGCAAAGATGGCGATTTCGCGCTTTGCGGCTCGTTCAATCTCACCTTTGTGCTGGTTCGGTGGTATGACGAACCAGATGGCGTCGACGAGGCCTGACTCGATCATTCCGTCGGCACTGTCGAACATCTGAATACCTGCGGGTGAGTAGCCGTCGACATGGCTCGAAATCTTCGACTCTTTGAGGTTCTCAGGGTAGGGATCTGCTAGCGCAGTTATCTGGACGATCTCGTCCGACTGCATGTTTGTCAGCGCATTAACGTGCTGAAGTCCACGTTGGCCGACGCCGATCAATCCGACGCGCAGAGGTCCTGCCATGAGAGTTTGTTCCTTGTATCCAGTTAACGAATAGAGAGAAAACGCAGCAGGACTAGAAGAACCGACCGCATCTGCGAAAAATGCCCGCTGAGTTTATACCCGTGAAGGTGCGTTCGGGTGCTATCAACAACTCGACCACCCTATTGCTGTTTCTCCCATGCGGGTGTTCAATGCGCCAACCAGTATTCAACCGTAACGTCTGTAAGTGTCATCCTGACGCAACCGTCAGGTTGATCCCATGTACGGATGCACGGCCGGGTTGCCACCGCAGGTCAGGCGGCTGCGCCAGGATAGAAAATCATGAAAGTCACAGCAGTAACAACTCTCCCCGTCGCACGATTCAACTACGTGAAGGTTGAAACCGACGAAGGCATAACGGGTGTCGGTGAGCTCCATCCGGCATCGGGAACCGGCGGCACACCGTTCGTGCCGCGGGCAGCGGTCGAGTACTGCGCCGAATATCTCGTAGGCAAGGATCCCTTGCACACCGAGCGGCACTGGCAGCACATGTTCCGTCGCCAGCTATTCCGGGGCGGATCGGACATGATGGCGGCGATTGGTGCAATCGATATCGCTCTGTGGGATATCAAGGGCAAGTCACTCAACAAGCCCGTTTACGAACTACTGGGCGGGCCGACACGAGAGAAAGTTCGCCTCTACACCCACCTTGGCGGTAATACGCCCGAAACTCTTGCCGAAGAAGCGGCAGCGCGGGTCGAAGAAGGTTTCACGGCACTGCGCATCTACCCGTTCGGCAATTTCGGCAACTCCAATTTTGAGGAAGGGATAGGGCTCGAAACGATGAGCTTTACGGGCATGCAAAACAACGCAGTCGAGCGGGTGGCTGCAGTTCGGGAAGCTGCAGGACCAGATGTCGACCTGATGATCGACGTCGTAAATCGGTTGACACCAGCCGAAGCGATCGGACTGGGCAGGGCACTTGAGCCGTTCAATCTTTACTTTTACGAAGACCCGATCGAACCAGAAAATATGGACCAGTGGGGATGGGTCGCACAACAGCAGCCGATTCCGTTGGCGATGGGAGAGCGTCTCTACACTATCTACCAGTTCCGCGAACTCTTAAATCACCAAGGCGCAGCGTTCGTCCGTCCTGATCTATCGCTTGCCGGCGGCATAACCAACGTAAAGAAGATTGCTGCCATCGCCGAATCGACGTACGTTGGAGTCGTTCCGCATAACCCGCTTAGCTGCGTGCTGACTGCGGCCTGTGTTCAGATCGATGCCGCAACTCACAACATCCCCGTTCAGGAATACCCGTACGACGATGACTCAGGTATCAAGGCCGAACTCGTTCAAGAACCACTGAAACGAGTAGGCGGCTACATCGAGGTTCCTGCCAAACCCGGCATCGGAATCGAACTAAACGAAGAAGCCTTCAAGCACTACCCCCCCGTTCCCTACGACCGCCCCGCACTAATCAATCTCGATGGCAGCCTGCGAGAATATTGATCGCCAATCGTTTTCACGACGGACTCCTGTCATTCTCATAACCCTGACTCAATCGTCTCTGAATAGCCGTGTACTACTGAGCCATCCACCGAATTCATGCACCCCTCACGATGTCACGTATAAGCTGCGTTTCACGTAAGGATAGGTACGTTGGCATTTTCGACGTTGGTGGGTGTTCGATGTCACTCGATTAGAAAATTCTGCCAACGTTTATCACCGGGCTAGCGATTCTCGTCTTGATCTTGCTTTCTGTTTGCACGACTGAAGAAGATGCCGAAGCGACCGCAGGAACTGTCGTCACATTCCTGCACGAAGTGATCGAAACAACTGAACAGGGTGGCGTGACTCTGAGATATTGACGCCATTGAGAGCAGTTCGCATCAACTCAATTCAAACCGCTCGGAAAAGGATTTGCCTTTCGCTCTGCAGGCTCCAGCAAGAGAGGTTCGAACTTTCTAGTAACCATTATCGATTGCGCAACATACCGTTCAGAACGAATCTGAACGGGTCTATTGTGTACATGTGTTCAGGATGACAACGGGCGTTTGCTCCCTCACAATCACTGGCTAAATCGTTCATTCACGGAATTCTGTGTTTGATCCTGAATATGTATTCAGGATGACAATCAAAATGATCTAGCTCACAAATCCGAAAATATGCCAACTGAATCTACTTCCTACGATCTCGTTATTTCTGGCAGTCGAGTAATCGATCCCGCTAACTCAATCGACGCAAAGCTCGATGTCGCAGTCTCCAACGGGAAAATCTCAGCCGTTGTAGCAGGTATCGACACTTCAACTACGAAACGGGTTATCGATGCCAGCGGATTCGTCGTCACTCCCGGACTGATCGACCTCCATACCCACGCGGTTGACGGGATTCGCAAGCCTTCAAACGATGAGTTTATGGTGAGCCCAGACGTTGCCGGTGTGAGTGCTGGAGTAACGACCATTCTCGATGCGGGTTCGGTCGGGGCGCTAAACGCCGGTGCACTAATTAACTTCCTTGCACCTCACTCAACCACTCGGCTCATGGCATTGCTTAATATCGGCAAAATGGGGGTTGCCAATCTCCCAGAGGTCAAAACCACCGACGATATCGATCACGCCTCTTCGGTTCAGGCGATTCAGTCCGCACCCAATGTAATCAAGGGCGTGAAAGCTCGAATGGTCACTCCCGGAATTACCGCGCTGGGACTCGACATGCCAAGGGCAGCAAAAGCGATCGTCGACGAAGCCGGTGGATTCATGATGGTTCACGTCGGCGATATCGCCGGGCAGGATCCGGTTGCTGCCGATCTTACACCTACGCTTCTCATCGACATTCTGACCGCAGGCGACGTCGTTACCCACACACTTAGTGGAGCGGTCGGTGCGCTGCTAGCTAATGGATCGCTGATTTCGCAGGCACAGGATGCACGTGACGCCGGTGTCTACTTCGATATTGGAGTCGGTGGAGGCAATTTCTCGTTTGCTGCCGCACAAGCTGTTCTCGATCAGGGTTTCGTGCCCGACACGATCAGCTCCGACATCACCGCGATGAGTCGACACACGGGTCCGGTCTTTTCGCTGACAGAGTGCATGGGCAAGGTGATGAGCCTCGGCATTTCATTCGAAGATGCTGTGCGGATGACCACGTCAAGACCTGCCGAAATTCTCGGCATGTCAGATATAATTGGTTCGCTCAGCGTCGGGATTGCCGCCGATATTTCGATTCTCGATCTTGTTGAAGGTGACTTCCTCTTCCAAGAGGCATCAGGTGCGACTGCTACCGGTTCACAGGCGGTAAAGCCCGTGATGGCAGTTCGCAACGGCTTTCCACAACCACTCGATTACGGCCCCCGACCCTGGGGCTGGCTGCCGACTCAGGCTTCATAAACGAGGCAATTTCGTGACGATCTCACAAGAACAGTTCCGCGTGGGTCTGGAAAACCTTCCAAGATTCAAACTTTCGCACCTAAATACACCACTGGAACCGCTCGATCGACTTCGCCAGTCGCTGATCGATGAGGGTGTTCCGGTGCCGAACCGAATGCTTGTGAAACGCGACGATACAACGGGTTTGGCGTTTGGTGGCAACAAGGGTCGACACTTCGAGTTTGAGATCGCCCACGTACTTGAAGGTGGTTTTAACACCGTCATCAACATCAACCACTATCACTCGAATCAGGCACGCTTTATCGCTGCAGGCTGTGCCAAGGCCGGGCTGAAATACCACCTCGTTTCAACCGATATGGTGAACGCCCCTATGACCGGTAATTTGCTTTTATGCAAACTCATGGGAGCCAACATTCATCGCACTCCAGCGGAATATGGCCGACAGGTAGCCGAAAAGATCTTCGCCGAAGAAGAAGAAGCTGGCCGAAAACCTTACATCCTGCCCAACGATCCATTCGCCGACGTAATGGGAATGATCGGATTTCTCGAAGCCGGGCTCGAACTCGAACAGCAGTTTGCCGATGCCGGCGTCGAAGGACCGGTACGGTTCTGGGGACTCAAAGGTCGATCGATTGCAGGGCTGCGCTTGTACGCCAAGAACCGCTATCTCAACTGGCAAACTACCGCCTGCCAGTACTCATCCGGCAAGGTCGAAGATTTTCAAAAAGCAACGGCAGATCGTGCTTCCCAGGTTGTCGAGATGTTCGATCTAGAACACTCGCTGGAATCAGACGATCTACAGATCCTCGAAGACTACCGAGGTCCCGCATACGGCGTCCTCGATGACCGGGTGATCGAAGCCATCCAAATGGTTGGTAAGGCAGAAGGGCTCATTCTCGATCCCAACTACACCGGCAAGGCGATGGCGGGACTTATCGGCGAACTACGCGCCGGTCGCATCGACCCTGAAGTAACGATCGTTTTCATCCACTCTGGCGGCCTCCCTCAACTTTTCGCCCACGCCGATAAATTTGTGGATTAGGATATCGCAGTTCGCGCGAAATCTTGATTGCCAAGGAAGTGTCGACCTCCCACACAGTGTCATTTTGAATTTCTTAAGTCGCATGATGCTTGTGTTCGTTGGTATTTGTCTGCATCTCTAAATCACAAACTAAAGACTGAAACTTGTTCGTTAGACACCACGTCTGACCACTCATGTTGATGTCAAATCTACTGCCAAATATGCAACCAGACGATTGTGACCATTTCACCTGAAGTCAATGTATTCTCTCAATCACAAACGATTCTTCGGTTTTAGTCGGATACGAGTAGGAAGATGTCCTTTGATAACTCGACCCAACATCAGGTAACCATGAACAATAAATTAGGACGATTGTTTCCGGCAGTCTCAGAGAGGTTTGGTCTCGAGAGGATACCGATTTCACTCCCTGGCTGGCACAAGATGTCCGCCTGTATTGGTTTTGGTATAACGCTACAAATCGACCGTTAAAGTGTGCTCCGCCAGTGTTCAGGAACGATCGCTTTGACATCCGGACCGAAAAACTTTTCGGTGATCCACTTCTCTGCGAAAAGACCGTCTTTGAAGCTCGATCTTTCCGATTCGTGGACTGTTACGTCTCCGGCGATACCGTTCTCTAAACCAGCAAGCACTTCCGGGCTGTATATACCGTTTGAGTGATCTGCTCTCAACAGAGTTTCCGCTCTGACCGCTGGCGCATGCCAACGCAAGTTGTACATTGACAATATCGATATAACTTCATTTTTTCTGTCGGGGTACAGACGAAGGTAATCGCTGTACTCCGCAAGCGGATACGACGACGTTTTCAGAGCGTGCTCAACCGTGTCAAACAGGTAGGCCGGGGTCGATACGACATGTGTGATTTCACTTCTACGTGCCGCCACCATAACAGCGATGTCGTTACCCCATGTGACTATTCTTGTTGAATCGACTTCTGGGCGTGTCATCAGGTATTCCAAACCTCGAATTGCGTCGGCTATGATCCCTCGATACACATACGTATCGGCACTTTCCAAACCATCAGTGAGTTGTCCCGGATACATGGCCGTGTATGGCTTGTCTGAGCCTCTCATTCCGCGCCCAGCAATCGAGAATGTCACGTAACGACTGCGAATGCCGATCGCAGTGCCCTGCGGGATTACCTCATGAACGCTTCCGTTCTTCGGCACGTAGTAGATCGCCGGGAATGGTCCTTCGCCCCTTGGAATGCTCAGATATGCAAATAGTCGGTATGGTCCGATGCTGGTAATGCGCACCCCATAGAGATCGGCATCGTCGGTTGAACGCAATTGGACGTACTCAACTTCGGGAGCGATCGAAATACTGGCAAGATCGTTGTCGACATCATCCCAAAAGCTATCGAACTCAGCTGGTTTAATTACAGTCATATCTTTACTTCCCACCCTTCAGTTCGGCTTCAAAAAACTTATCGATAATCGCGCCGTGCACGTACTTACCAGCATCGTGACCGTGGCCGTCATATTTGTATAACTTCTTGTTGCTACTGGCGATCACGTCGAATACGGCATAGCCAGTTTCGGGCGGTACTACGTTGTCTTGGAGTCCGACGTTCAGGATGACAGCACATTCGATCTTGTCGGCAAAAGAAATACCGTCAAAATACGCAACGGTGTTCTCAATGTCCTCGCGACGCTCCGGGTATGTGTGCAGATAGTCGTTGATCTCATGGAACGGATATGCGTGAGTCAATTCAATTGCGTCCATGTATCCGCATAGATATGGTGCGCTTATCGACACAGCCTTAACCTCTTTGCGCATTGCCGAGATTGTGATCGCGAGTCCACCGCCTTGACTACCTCCGACTGCACCAATATTTGCCCCATCGACTTCTGGCCGTCCTAGCAAGAAATCAACGGCGCGCCATGCGTCAACGTAAAACCCACGGTAGGAGTACGAATTCTTATCTACGATTCCGTAGGTGAGCAGGCCGGGGTAGCCAGGATCGAACTGCGTTCGGCTTCTGACCTTGCCACGAGGGTTAACTGAAATGCACGCGTATCCTTTCGCAGCCCACTCTCTGGCGATCGGAGGATCACTTTGATAGCCGGGTAGCTGAATCATCGCCGGCAAATTTCCGGTTGCCCCTTTGGGTACCGAATACCAGGCCGAGATTCTTACGTGGTCTAGGCTGTTGTAATAAACCTGATAAACGTCGACTTCGTCGTTCGATCGCAGATCGTCTTTCTCCATAGTGGAATCAAGATCTATCGCGTTCACATCCCTAAGAACGCCGTCCCAGAATTCATCGAAATCGTCTGGTTTGACCACTTTGCAACGGTAGTTTCTATCGACTTTCATTCGTAATCCTTAATTTGGGTTTGTACAAATTGGCGGTGTTCGTTTGAGATCACATGGCTTTTTCAAACGGCACAAAGTTAGTGGTTAACCAAATGCTGATCGAAGTGCTTCGGCCACGATTTCTGCCTCATCGGGTTCGAGCGCAACGGGACTCACGTATAACTCATCCCCGTAGCTTCCAACACCGACTTGTATGGACGGGTTTCCGGATGCCAGGTTGTCTTGTATTTCCTTCGATGAGGGGCCGTCCCAGCCTTCATCGAAGTAGAAGACTGCAGTCGGTCCTTGGCGGTTTGGATCGTCATCCTCAATTACTGGCCGTAAGCCCTCGGTACCTTTACCTACGGCGGTGATGATCTCTGACCAACCTCTCCAAGTTGCCCATTCGGCTTCATGATCCATCGATACAAATCGTTTCAACGCTACGAGAACAGCGGCGATTTCTTCTTTGGCTACTTTAGATCCACGGCCGACCGAAGCGTGTGGCGACATGTTTAGTCGAGCGGCCTCGACGAGATCGGCTCGACCAGCAAGAATGCCTGTTGACTGAGGTCCACGTAAACCCTTGCCGCCTGAGAAAGTTACAAGATCGGCACCCTCGGCAATGTACTTCGTCAGGTTGTCGGCTGGTGGAAGCATCGCTGCAGCATCCACGATCACAGGAACGTCTTTTGCGTGGGCTATGGCGACGACTTCACGCAAACTCAGCGCACAGTCCATCCAGGGGCCGAAAACGTAAGTAACGGCAGTCGTTTTTTCGTCGATAGCAGCTTCTAATTGCTCGGCGAGTGTGTCTTCACCTTTGCCCCATTCTTTGAGCGTGGCTCCGGCAGTTCGGTAGCAAATTTCAAAACCGAAACGATGGTTTTCGAAAATCAGAATTTCATCTTTCATTCCGGCAGTGTTTGGCAATTGCAAGATGCGGTCGGGATCGGAACCGGCCATGCATGCAGCTGCTTGAACCAGCAGACCTGCCGAAGCCCCTGCAACCACAAGCCCAGCCTCGGCCCCGGTGTACTCGGCAATTAACGCTCCTGCTCGCCTGTTGAGCTCGTGAAAATCGATAAACGCGTTGGCAGCGTCAGTCATTGCGTCTTGAACTTCCTCGGGCATTCGGCTGCCGCCAAGAATCGTTACCCAACTTCTCCCGTTAATCACTTTTTTCAGACCGAGAGCATCGAAATGTTTCGATCCGGTCGAATTTGTTGATGTCATACGAAGTACTCCAAAGCTATTAGTACGCGTTTAGATATTTCTGGAAAATCGCGGGCGTAATTTCCGCTGTTGGCGATCATTCACGAAGAGTTTTGGTCACTTCTAATAACGATCTTGAAATTGAAGAAGCAGTCGTAAACGCTTCTAAAATTTCGTTATCTGATTGGCGTAGTATCGAGCTATTTACGTGCATCAATGGGATCGGCCACTCGACGCTCGGCCATGGAATTGAAATCCCTGAATCGAGCAGGGAGTCGATAAACCTATCTGTATCTATCGGAGGATCAAGCTGCAATTCGAAGACGTTTGATCCGTGTTCGAACTGGCCGATTTTGACTCCAGGCAGTTCGTTGATCAGTGCAAATAGTGTTTTAGCTTTTGCCAGCGACTCGTCGAAACGCTCGACGAAACCATCCTGTCCGTTCATCGCTAGTGCGGTTGCTATATACGCCGAAGGCAGGCCTCCACCGAACATGCGACGATCGTGATACATGCCCTCGATGAACTCACGAGGGCCGGCCAGAATCGCTCCGAATGGCGATCCGAAATACTTCCATGTCGACACGTACACACTGTCGAACAGTTCGG